>Ga0065711_1006357_pt1 | contig 20758 bp, 15 predicted proteins | sample Hoacrofraction12_FD_59098 | JGI IMG/M metagenome (GOLD analysis project Ga0065711, IMG submission 59098) | Hoatzin crop microbial communities from Cojedes, Venezuela - Epithelial fraction 12 v2 (version 2) | ecosystem: Host-associated > Birds > Digestive system > Esophagus > Crop | place...
AGTCTTGACAAGCAGAGAAGCGCAGGTCTGACTTCGTTGCGTGATCACGCTCGGCTTGCTAGATCCCGTTATTGAGGGAGCACATTTCCTGCCTGCTTCTAAAACCTGTGCTAATCTATCTCTTTAAATTACATGCCACACAGACAGAAATATGGATCCTCGAGAGGTCAACACGTTGTACAACGGGTTTAAGGAAATAAGCTCAAAGGAAGATATCTGTACTGCCTGTATAACATCTATACATTAACTGCACGCACCAGGGCACGGTGCCCGTTGCTGTCGGAAAGCCAGCAGGTACCAGTCCGCTCTTTTCCACCAGCCAGTTCTGCTCTCCAGGCACCTCGGGGCATGTTCCAGATCCCCGGTGGGACAGAAACTGGCAGCTAGAAACAGCTTGCAGTGGTTTCAGCTCAGTGGAAATGAAGTGTGAAAACACAAAGCAATCCCGTGTTGTTCACGTGAAACGGTATCTTTTTGATACAGAGAACATTAGCAACTCACTGGTCACTTTTGTCATGTGTTTTCTATTGCAAAGCATGAAATGGCTAAAAATTACAAATGCACTTAACTGATGCAAGCATCTCATGAGGTTTAAAATACTGTTAATTCTTAATGGGAGCGTACATAGTCAAATTAACGGACATCTGACGTCGTAGCACTCAGCAACAGTTTGTTTTCATTGCACGTTCATTGCTTGCTTATTAGGCTAAAATCAGGAAGATTCCTGACGTTCTGAGACTACTCTTCAGTGGATCCTGGATGTGGGATGGCCAGGTATAGCTTAGATAACCTGTCTCGGCTCTAACTCCTTGGCGTTTCTGAAAGCGTTACTCGGTTCTGAGCACCACAAGTGTGTTAGGATCAATGAGAAAATGCATTAATTGAACTAATAAATAACCTTCTAATAAATAAATGTTGTAATATATATATATCCATTTTATACCGTGGTAATAAATAACCAGAACTATTGCAGCTTGTCATGATGCACAATTTTAGCAGCATATCCTAATTTTACACTATTTTATTTTAGAACTGAAGATACATTTATCTGTCTGTGCACTAGTACATTTTCCTTTGTAAAACCTGAGCTGCATCCCTTAAACTTCATTATTTGATCCTGGTGCTGTAAGTGAACGCTTTGCGAAAGCAGGAGCTGTGTCCCTCCTCCTTGGCCCTCAAGCAGGTCTGGGTGGCTCTGCCAGGTCTTCCCGAGCGGCTGCAGAGTTTGCAGTCGTGCTGTGAAGGCTGACATAAAACAAGTCAGGATCCTGCCTGGATCAGCTGTGGGTCACACACAGAGAGTCCCATGCAGTTGGGGACATAAACCACAAGGCAGCTTTCCTATTTAATAACAGTGTGTTTAGAAAGTGTTGCGTAACTTCCCAAAGAACCGCATGGCCGGCTCTGCGAAGGGTTAAAAGAAATACCTGCATTTTTCAGATTCTGAAAGAGTAAACAAGAATGTTGCTTTAAAAATTCAGAGTCTTTGGGATAGTTCAGTGGGGGTTTGTGAAGTCGAATACCTACTTAAATGCTTTATCAAATATTATAATAAATATCTCAAACATTATTAACAAGTTCTTTCTTCTGCAATTTCCTTGGGGCATATTTGGCACAAGGTACAGTAACTGCACTAGGCTTAAACCCCCCAGATTTTACCAAGGCGTATGTCATATTCCTTGAGCATTGTGTGTATGCTTTTGTAAAGCAATCTGGTTTAGATATTACATCAAGATGTACATAAAAGTGTTAATGGAAATCAGGGACAGCTAATATTGATGATAAAGGGTTTGTTAATAGTGGTTAGTAAAACTACTTGAGGCTACCCTGAGGGCTTCCCCCCCTGTTGCAAGGATGCACCTTGGAGCCTTCCTGATTATCTTCTCTCAAGAAGGCCATAACTACAAAACAGGAAAAGAAGTACAAATATAATCCAAGATTAAAAGATCTATATTAAAATTAGTAACGTTTCCCCACAAGCGAAGCGAGTGACAGCACGGCTGGAGAGCACGAAGGGGTTTCGGAGGCTGACGGTACCTGGAACGCTCTGATTGATGCTACTTGCAGACACGGCGTCGAGGGCTGTGAAAGGAGTAATTGCAGAGTTTCTATTTGTCACAATATTCCTCGACGGGATTTCTGATGTCAGTAATTTGTCACCGTGGTTCATTGTCTTGCCGGATGTCAAACAAAATGGAGATGCCAGCGAGCTGATGATTTGCTGTAAGAACGTCGGTGTCAGGACTGTGGGAACAGATTTATAACGAATATTGGGGTGGCTGCAAGAGGGTGGGCGTTCGGGGGGTCTGGCTGTGGCTGGCACAACCGAGTGGTTCGGGAGAGAACCAGCGGGTGCTGCAACACCTCTGCTCAGCCTCCTGTTATCCCCTGGCATCTCGCCTCAAAGGTTTCTGGGCATGGTGCTCCCTCCAGCTGAACTACGTCTGTTGTGTAGCTACTCGGCTGTGGTGAAGTAATTTGTAAGTTGTGTGGAAAGGTGTGTCTCCCTGAGACCCTTCCCCTCAACACGGTAATGCAAAAAAGTACTTTCAGGCTGGTGATTTCCTATCATGGAGTCAACCAAATGTAATCACGGAGAGGTTTTCCTGGGGCTGTAGAGGGGGATGATGCTGAGGGGGCACTGAGCTGGCTGTCGGGGTGCTGGGGCACACCTTATCTCTGCCACCGAACCCTTTTATGGTTGCTCTCATGCTGCCTGGTCTTTCCCTCCGCCTCAGCCAGGGAGGGATATAGCAGGGACAATAATATTTTGCTCCTCTCGTTGTCTTTGTGTAACACATTTGCATTAAAAACTCTTTAAGGCATAGACAAGTCCTTACCGTATGAATACGTATTGCCTGCTATAGAGGGAGCTTAACCTGGATGGGCGGGATCTTAATCTTAATGGAGGTGAGGATTCATTTATACAAATAGTAATAAATCATATTCCTTTGTTTTGCTGATGTTCTGTGTGGATTTAATGGGGAAAAAATACACAGGAGAATCTATGAATGGAACAGGAATTGAAATCCTGGCGCTTCTCAGAAAGTGTTCTGTTAGGTCTATTTTATTGTTATTCTTCAACAGCTGATGCATAAAGAAGTGATAGGAAGGGTCACTGATGTGCTCTGGAGAAAGACAGCCGTGCCTCCTGTCACACCGGAGCATGCAAAAGCCACCTCGTGATTAGACGTGTCACTGGTGGCAAGTTCCAGGTACGAGCTGCCATCATCGCTCTAGGAAAAAAAACCCACAAATGGACCTAANGGGGAAAGCTGACTGTCACAGCGCNGCTGGGTAAAATGCCTCTGCGAGCTCGGGGCNNGTAAATAAANGCAGAAAGAAAATAATGTGATGGTAAAAATAANCATGGTGTGAAAAGATCATGTTGTAAATTGAGCAGCGTTCTGGCCTCTTGCTGGGATATTTGCAGGCTGCAATGATATCGCCAATGAGCAAGCTAATGAGAAAGGGCCACAAACCCAGATGTGCGATGGGGAGGTAAAGTTTAAAGCTCTGTTCTCTGCTGATTCAGTTGTTTCTGACCATAAAAATGAAAATATTGGAAGAATGAGAATCTGGCTTGAAATACAGGTCTGTTTTTATCCTGAAGATTTCAGTACGCCATAAATAACATGGATGCTTTTATTCTTACCGATACATATTTTTATTCTCGGGATGCACGTTAGTCTCTGAGGAGAGTTATAGCCCATCTGCTGGGGCTTGCTGTCCGAGCCAGCCCGCCCGCTCCGCCTTCGCTGCCGCGGAGGGGCTCGGGCGGGCGTTCGCGGGGGCACCCGGTTTGATCCAGAGGGTGCACAGGCGGGTGCTTCGTCTTGGGTGCGTGTTAGTGTGTCCGGGAAGGTGGAGGATGCATCTGCGACCTGCAGGTGAGAAGAGGGCCCTGTGGGAAGGTGTGCTGTTGGATGAATAGCTTGATGGATTTCCCCGGAGGGCTGGGATCCCGCGGGCTCCGGCCATACGGGCCAGGACCCGAGACCCTCCTCTCGCCACCCGCTCCCTTGGGGCTGCGCCGGGGAAGCGTCCCTGAAGCACCCGGGTGGATGCTTCAGAAGAATACCAAGGGGTGCGTAGAAAGGCAGGTAGATGTGAACAGGATTGAGAAGTTTTGAAAAAGACAATAAGGATTTGGAGAGAAGCTTCTGAACGAAGAAATGAGATGAAAAAGGAGAGCAAAGCAAGCTAAACAGCACTGCAGAGATGAAATAAAAAGATTAAAAAATGTGGTAAAGCAAGAGAAAAAGAAGAGAGGGCTATAGCAGGAAATGATTGACTCGAGAGCGCATCGTGGTCTGTTGCAGGAAGGTGGGGTAAGGGTGGGAGTGGGCGCAATGAAGGAGATACCGAGGTGACAAAAGTGCATGAGATACCCTGAGCAAGGCTGGTCTAACGACATTCAGTGACTACATTACTTCATTACTTAAAGTGTCTTATCTGAGTAGGGTAAATAATTTGACAGATGCATCTTTGGCAGAATGTAGTTAGCTCTTGGAATGTACAGAAATATAAATGGACAAATACAGCAGAAAAGTGAGGGTGAGAGTTCAAAAACATATTAGGGCACACTTGCTTTCTGCTGCTTGTACAGCTTCAAGTAATAATTTCTGAAGAAGACACTTGTCAGTCATTAATTAGGAAGCTGAATAGTGACATTACATGCTTATTTTCCTGCTTTCTATTTCAGGAAGCGCAGCCAGGCTTTTAGACTGACTAGCAGCAAATATGAGGCCAGTGGCCTCTGCAAGAGCCGCGTGTGGGAACTTCTCCAGCGTCGTTGTCTTTATAAGGGAGGCACAGCCCCTCATGGGGGTCTCCCATGGGCCTGTTGCACTCACTGGCATTGTGTGCATTCTCAGTTAATTCAAAATAAATATCTTAAAAGAAATTTCACAGACCAAGTCAGTGCTGATACTTATTTTTGTTAAGTTGCTTATTTATTTTCTCAAAGCTGACTCTTTAAGGAGATATTAATTACTTGCATACAACAGTAAATACCATTTCTGAGCTTGCCTCCTCTGTCAGAGACAATTAACTCGGGAAGAAAGGTGAAATCTCTTTAGTGTGTCTTTATCTTGCAGCTGCTCATTATTCCAGGCTCTCCCCATGCCCTCAGTGATATCCGACGTCTTCGTCCGAATGCATCTTGGAGTTTCACAACGGGCAGGTAGAAGTAGTTAGTGATGTCACTGTAATGGATTGTTATTTTTTAGTGCCTAGCTCCCAGTAATTTTACATTTTCTGTCTGTCACACCTGCAATCTGTAAGAAAAGAAAAAAGTTTGGGCTTATCTAGAAGGCGAGGGAAGATTTCAAACCAGGCTGTCGCGTACCGCAGTGCCATCTAACCAGACAGTGATAAAACTGAATGGGCTTATCTATAAATCACAATAAAGCCTGGCACTGTTCACCTCTGCCTTCGAAGCCTGAAGAGCGGTTAGATTTTCCTATTCGAAACAAACCCAAAATGTATTTATCAGAAACATCTGGAGCCTGGGAGAAGGAAGCATGTATCATCAGAGGACTTTCTGCCCGAATCCGAGCAAAACCATCTATCTCTGGTCTCGCCTTACAGTAACAGAAACGAATGAGAAGCGGGGGTTTGTGTGGAAATACGGATTCCCAAGGGAGCAGGCTCCCAGCCTCCTGCCTTTGCAGGCACCATTCCCTCTGGGCCTTGCCCGGGACATCCGAGGGGAAGGGCAGGCTGGGTGTCAGAGCTGCTCCGGCTGCTGGAGGCCCTGGGATCCTCCCTTGGATGCCGGGGTGGCTTTCCAGGAGAAGAGGGCATCCTGCGAAGTAATACCCATCAGCACAGCCAGTTGTTGGCAAAACCATCCCTGGGGTTCAATATGAAAACGCTGACTGAAGAGCTGGGCTGAGAATGGCGATGTGGCCAGAAATCAGCCACAAATTTGTGTTCCCAGCAATGAAGGCAGGTATTCGCGTGGAGCCGCCTCAGAAAAATCCAGGCAACACTTTTTCTCTGAGAATAATGTAATTTATTGGCGGAGTGCCCGCTGTGTGTCTTAGGATGCCTGTGCTCTTCCCCTTTGTGCTGGGTTCTTGCTCTCCTCCGGGGTCCAGCCCTGCTTAAGCACATGGTAAGGAGCCTGTGTCCCTCCTCTGGCCACCTCCTGATGCCATCTGTTTCTTGCTGCTTCTCCCAGGTCTGGAAGAGGATTGGCAGCAGCGTTGACCTTAGAAAGGGAGATGAGGTGATCGTAGAGAAAGAGGTGGATAACTTTGAAGATCGTGCTGTTGAGGTAAGGTTAAAAGCCGTGGTGCAAGCTAACGTGTAGTAGGAGTGTTCTGCTGGGAGCAGGGGGCCTTTTGGTGACCACAACAGAAAATGGGGCAAGCTGATCATAGCAAGACCGTGCCTTGCAGGATGGAACTCTGATAGGAGGTAAGTTAACTGTGGGATAGACTGGGTAAGGTTTTCATCAATAGAGATCTGAAAATACGAATGGCACTGTGCACTACCATGTAGGGGGTTCATCTGGAGCACTCCTGGAAGTGGAAGGATTTCTTACAGAAAAGGGCTTCAGCCTGGCAGTGAAAGGTCTGATAGGGGACGTAATTCTTCTCTTAGAGATAAAAATATCAGGCGCTTGCAGAAGCTTTTCATGGTGACTGGCTACACGGGCAAGAGACCAGTCACAAACTTATGCTGGGAATTAGAAAAGCATTTCCACAATTGAAAAAAGGTCTGAATGACCTCCTAATAGGACTAATGTGGCAAACAATGCAATTAACGTGAACCATGGCGTGCTTATGAATACACTTACAGGAGGTGGTTTTCTGCAGAAGCAGAGAAATAGCCCTGGGGAATAAAGGAGGTTCTTTTTGTCTGGGGCCCTTCAAACAGATGAAGGCTATCGGGTTAAATGTATCTACAATCTACTGAGTATCACAGAGTTTGTACCACCCCTAAGCTCTTCCACAGCTTTTAGCATCTACAAATGCCGCTGGTTCCTTCTTGCCTGATGGTGTGCTCCTGTCCTCCAAGTGAAATATACGCTGGCTGGCAGTTTGACCTCTTATCTGATTATTTTTTCAAAGGTTAAGCATTCTCTAGTCTTAGAATATGGTATTATTGCAAGACTATTTCCCTTTTTATTTTGCTTAAACACAGTTTTCCACATTAAAAAAAAAAAAAAAGTGCCACTGCTTGTTTGCTAATTGACTGCGTTTCACCTCAAACAGTGATATATTGATTTTCATGTGAAGTGAGCTTTCAGGTTGCCATTTAGAAAGATGAGTTTTGGCAGGGCTCCGTTAGACTTCTTTGTATTATTGCTTATCCTTCAGCTGGGAGAGCAGGCAGCCTTATTCCTGAGTACAAGCTGCCTGAACCACCTCATTCAACCCCGATTCCTTTATTCCGCTTTCTATCAATATGGTCCAAAGTGTCGTTGTTTTTCTGGCCAGTTTATCTGCTGGCCAATGGGAGGCAGTTTACCCGGTGCTCCCAATGGTGTTTTTTTTTTTCTTCTCTCAATACTATATCTCCAGGCTCCACCAGCTGCCTGACAGGCTGCAGAAACGCTGCACACGTTTACTGCCATCTGTGAGTGACACGGTGTCTGTAGAGTTTCTGTTTTCCTATGGAGGACACATGCATTTGTAAACTGCTCCTTTGATTGCCGTCATGGAAGATTAGTATCTTGGCCAAACGCTTGGGAGGGGGGTAGGAAGGGGGCTTTTAGTTTTCTTTTTTCATATTAATTGTGCTTGGTCTGTTTGCATCAGCATATATGGAATAAGAGAAGCCAGCCTTCAATCTGATAGCACTTCAGTCGGTTGCCCAGGGAAATGACCGAAGGTGGTTACTCATACAGCAATTTAATGCAGTGGTGACACAGAAGTTGTTTGTTGTTTATTGCATCTTTCTCCAATTGCACTTTCATGAATACTGAGTTTTTCAGGAGTTTGTGAGTGAAAATCAGACAGCCTGTTTCTTGCATGCAAAAATTAGGGAAGTGTTTTTCCAGAAAATTTCTGCTCAAGTCTGTGAAGCCAGTGGAGTCTGGTCTTGAGTTTTCCACATATGAGGAATGTAGCCAGAGTGAAAACCGATACTAAGGTGTCAAAACTATGCCCCTGAGATGTTCCTATTGTTACCAGTTTTTCAGTGATAAGTTGTGTAAATATGCATGTTAAATGATGACTTTCATCATGAAGAGTTTTACTGATTTCTCTTTAGCATCCATGAAATATGCGTTGATTTTAGACAGACTGATCACTTAATATTCCAGCCTGTGTCTTACATTAGATTGTGCTTCTGCACTTTGTTCAGAAATACTGTATAGAATTGAAATTTATTGCCTTGGATGAGCGTGGGAGGTGAAGGTGAGGGAGTACTCTTCTTTGTGGTTTTTAATATTGCCCTGGAAAAAGTGGTATGATTGGTGTCCGGTACGCACGTAAATTTAAACAGTTTATACCAGCTTGCTGGATAAGCAAGTAACTTGACTATTGTTGGAGTCAAGCAGTACAAGCTAGACCCAGTCCCTTGGTGAAAACACTAAGAAAGAGAAAGATAAGATTATGGGTGATGAGAAAGCCATGGACAAGTGTGTTCATAGTAGAGATGGATTATTTCAGTCAAATGTAACAGAGACTGAAAGAGAAAAAATGAAGGCTATGGTAGGCAGGGTCAACCTGTTCTTTATCCCAATACAACAAGTTCAGCTCTTAATTACTGATGGTATTCAAGCTCCGGATAAAGCTCAGATACAGAAAAATGTTATAATGCACTCTTTTTTAGATGGAAGTGTGAGAAGGGGCATTAGCAAGAAGGAACAACAACTACTAAATACTTTCAAAAATAAAGCACGGAACTAAATGTTGAGTTTGTATTAGAAAACGTTTAACAGAGAGAAAAGATCTAATTCGGAATGGAGGGGTCTATGGAGAGTCAAAAAAAGTAGCTCTGAATTGCGGTGGTTTAAGCAGGCAGGGGATGTGGCTGGGGTGACAGAACCACCTCTGCAAAAATCAGTCTTATCAGGCTTGACCCGTTGGCCAAGAGAGGAGGTGGAAAAAGGGCATGTTACACAAGACTTTAAGCTCTTGTAGTAAGCCAAAAGTAACAAGAAAAAACATCTTTAAGGAACGAGTGGGCCAAGAAATGTTCCAAATGGGCCAAGGCAGAAGCTGAAGAGCTCGCCCTTGGCAGAGCTGTGTGAGAGTGTGTCTTGACACGCAGCGTTAGCTGGACACCGCCAGCAGTGCAACTCCTTGGTACCAGCCATGGGAGTCCGCGGAAAATGTTTCAGTGAATTCCCAGGCATCCTCAGGACTGCAGCCAGCTGGACCTGTGATTAAGGTGACTCTTCAATGACTTTGCAAGAGGCTTGTTCACCAGATGCGGACGATCCCTGACACAGACAGGGGACCGGAGCACAATGCTCAGCGAGCGTTCCTAGGTTTTGGCATCCTTCCCCTGTTGAGTGTTAGAAACCACTGCTTGTTATCGAACGCAGTGTTGAATGTGCCGTGTATTAAATTGGGCAAATGGTTTTCACATCTTTCTCTCTGCCAGTCGTAGACCAGACTATCTGCCAAATAAATTCACAGACTGTCAGGCTTGCCAGTGAACAACTGATACATTACTGAGATTATGTGAATCTGGTTGAAAAATGTGGATGAAGATGGCCTGCGGAAGGTTTGAAGGGAAAGAATGTCCTCTCTTAGCAAGGTAATAAAAGTTATGAAAGGTCATTCCAGAAAAGGAAACGGTCAGGAATATGAAGGTCTAGCGTCAAAGGGAAAATTAAAAAGTGGGAATATGGGCGATTGTTTAATAAATAAAAGAGTACGTGGCTTAAAACTGATGAAGTAGTAATCGGGCTCATTAAAGAGGCATACGGCAGTTTGCTGTCGGCTTTGGGAAAGTGCTGAACAGATCAAGTCCCAGGCTTGATTCTCGTGTGCTTCCCAGGACTGCATGCTGTGAACGGGGAGGATTTGGGGAAGAATTGTATTGCTTTTTCTCGTGGCTCAAAGGGTGTGTTGAGAGGTATTTTAACAATATTTTAAGGGGGGTGTTACCATCCGGTATACTCCCACCACCACCCCACCCGGACCTGACTTGTCATCTACTCGATGCGTTTTGCATTAATAGCCCTGTAATTGTTCAGTGCTTGGGGCAAGGACTGTCGTGGTACTCGTAGGTACTGCTACAGAGCAAATAAATCATGGAAATTATGTCTTCGCTCCTTATTCTAGACATTCTAAATATATTTTGCCTCCAGTCCCTAATTTTGGCAGATACTTTTGTCATTATTTTAAATTGATCACATAAGGGATTTGGTAGTGATTTGAAATGGTCGACAATTGTGAATACTTTTTTCTATGAAAAATTATGTTTTGGAGCTTAATTAGCATCGTGGTGTGATATATGTTTAAATTAACGCCTACATTCTCAGAGGTGTCTGTCGGGGGAATTTTTGTGAAACTAGACCTGAAAATGGAATGAACGAGTAAAATAAGGGACAACTGAGAAGTCATTGCTAGGTTTTTATGCAGAGGTTCCTCCGACACATTTCTGGGCTGTAGCCCAAATAGCTGCTTTCGGTCTAGTTCGAAAGGATGTGAAAATTGAAAAAGACCTGTTTTGTGTTAGTCAGGAGATCAGTGTTTTGGTCTTGGCTTTCACCATCCCTGCTTGAAGGATGCTGGGTAAGAGCAAGTACCCGTGCTGTGATATGGTACCAACTAGCGAATTCCTACCAGTGTTAAAAATACTCTACCGCTTCATCCTAACTAAGCAGCTGAGTAATTATAGACTAGGCTGTAAATACTTTGGTCAGGCATTGGAACAGGCTGTCCAGGGAGGTGGTTGAGTCCCCATCCCTGGAGGTGTTTAAAAAACGAGTAGATGGTGGCACTTTAGGATATGGTTTAATAGGAATGGTGGTGTTGGGTGGATGGTTGCACTCGGTGATCTTGGAGGTCTTTTCCAACCTATGAGTCTATGATTTTATACTCTTCGGTATGTGTAGTAAAATGGTTAGCCCAGAAACCATCTCTGTGCTTTAGCCACCTGGCACAAATTACCACCCTATTTGTTGATTAAGTAATACTGGAATTGAGAGCATAATAGTAATATAAACATTGGTCAGTTTAATTTCTATCAACATTGATTTCAAGTAGTAACTTAAATGTTGTACAAATTCATTTATTAAGTCAATATTGATTTAGAGTACATGGCAATCTCCCAAATCTGTAAATGACCAATTATTTATATCTGTAGCCTAAAATGAAGTCAGTTTTGCATCTTGCAAACTGGTGAAAACTTGCTTTCACCCAGTGGCTGTATGAACCACATATAACCCTGAAAAAAATCTCTTTCACATTGTGGTAATAAAACTCTTTAAAATCCCCCTTGTACAGGGTAAGTGCCGATACAAGCCTTGCTGCAGAGATACGCCTGGCAACCCTATTCTAATCGTTCTTGTTCAGTTCCCCGCCCCACGGATGCAGCGGGGACCTGAAGTGCTGCTGTGAATGCTGCCTCCCCCGTAAGATGAGCTGCATTTTGAAACCTGTGAATCTCCCAGTAAGAGAATTTCGGATGCTGGTGTCTTGTACAGGATTCGTACTGTTAGGATCGTACTTATATTTTGAAACCCCTGAAGTATGCGATACTTAAGTGGACTAAACCAGCTTCCAGTCTTTATCTCCCCCATCAAATTGTCTTCCCGTGAGAGGTAAAGCTCTGCTCTCTGCCCTTTTCAGTATGTTTACCAGCTTGAGTCTTTCATTCAAAATCATTTTGTTCCAGACAGTTTAAGACTCCTTTTAGGGTTGATTGTGATTTCCTCCTCCAACTTTCCTTCTCGAGCAAGATTATACATTCATTAATCAGTCTATTTTTGTTTCAAATCCATTCCTTCAAAGATTGGGCTATCAGACGATGACCCTTTCTTAGAAATTACAGGCTATCTGTTGCACGAAACAATCACTTAAATGATGCCTCTCTAATCTCTCTTCCCAGTCAGCTTTGGAGATGATGGCAGGGCTATTATCAGTAGAACTGACTTGGAGGAAGAAAGGGAAATGCAGATGTAGTCTTGTTGACGATTTTCTGAGCAAGCGGAGTGCAGGCACTAAGAGCTGGTCATTGATACGGCCGAGATCTCGAGAGGGGGAGAATGGAACTGTGACAGAGGAAACATTTTTAATGCTTTCTGGTGAAAACATCTCTCTGTCTTCCTTCTGGCCCTTTCTTGAAGGATGTCTTCCTTGTGCTTAGAGGGTGCCCGGAGCCAGAGACCCATTCCCTCTGGCCTCTTCTGTAGTCGCTGGCAGTAAGGATGGGGCTGACCAGGAGCAGTCTTTGTACACATTTACAGGTGAAGGCAGCCCGTTTACAGGAACCGATGGGAGAGTAAGATGGGACAGGCTGGCGGCTACCCCCTTCCTTCCAAGTGTTCTATCAGTTGCGGCACGTTCTCTTGTTATAAAGGGTACAAGACCATGCCAGCAAGAAATATCTCAGCTGGTATACTGCTCTTCTTTATGCCATTCTGTATCATTAGAGACCCATATTTAATACACACAGCTCCAGTTCTGCAGTAATGGAAGGTGGCAAGATGGAAGGGAATCAGTCTCGTCATTTCTGAGTGAGCAGATTGAGTGACGGGGGTCGTTTTAAGCTGCTACTGCTTGCAGTTGGTAACATTGCCATCTGATTGCACTTTGGTTGGGAAAGAGAGGGCTAGGAAAACAAGTCTGTTCCTAGGCAGTCTGTTTTTATTTTTTGTGGCCACTGCTATTTTCACGGTTTTCAATATTTTTGAAGAACAGCATTAATTCCTTGGGGGGAAAGAAAAAAAAAAAAAAGAAATAATTTGCAAAATACTGTCTGTTCTTTGTGACTAGTTCCTCCTCATAACTATAGGGTTAGACAATCCACCAACTACAAATAATTTGCCATCTGCGTGTCTCTGTTGCCAGATTCTGAGCCCCGTTTTGAATAGGCTCATCTTGGGTTTTAGAAAACAAGAAACTTGTCTCAGCAATTCGTAGAAGAAATTATTATTTGATTCTCTTTTTAGTGAATTTGCATTAGATAAAAGATGAATGGTACAAGTCAATAAAGTGGCTGCCTCTCCTCGTTTGTGTGAGGGAGGATTTCTGAGAACTTTGGCAGAGCCGAGCAAACTGAAGGCAAAGTGAAAACCGGGACTGTCTCTTGCTCTGAGCACGAGAGAAGCAATATTTCCTTGCCTTCAGTGAAAGACAAATGCATCTACCTGCCTGCTGGTCAGACATGCTTTAAAGAGCTTTCCTGCAGTCTGGATTGGCATGACGAGTTACTGGTTAGAAGGACCGTGCTAGTTGATTGATGAATAGCAAAGAGAGTGATGGAATTATGTTCTCTGGCCCAGAAAGGGGTGCTTTTATCTATTTTTGCTTTGCTCTTGGAACCTGAATAGCTTAGCAGAGATTCACAAGTGATAGTGATACCTCTATAGTGATAGCTCTTAGTTACACCATCTGGGCGTACAGAAAACGGGCGCTTCTGGTGACGTGTGGCCTCCTGTGCTGCACAGTCTTTCCTCCAGCTCTACCCTCTAGTGAAAAGAAGAAAAATAGACCCTTTACGTTCCTAGTGTTGCATCACTGGGTGATTCATGCAATGATGAAGCTTTGTCTGACGTGTTAAAACAGATTTAAGGCATGATGGGAGAGTTATGAAGTCATTTTAATCGAAGTGTTCTTTAACGAGTCTGTTTCTCTAAAATCACATCGCGGTGTTCCTCTGTTGTGGAACTCCCGAATAAACAACATTTCAAATAACTATTTAATGCCATCTGTGGAGATGCAAAATCCATCTCTTTTCTTATCCCTTTTGATAGATGTTTCTGGTGGCTTTATCAGAATAAGTGAAAAGGGACAAGGGGAGGGGGAGTTTGTGTGAATGATTAAGCCTGCTTTTTTTTTTTCTGGCTAATTATAGAATTTATTGGACTCCAGTTCCTTAATTTTTTTAATTAAATCCTTATTGTAGTTATGCTAAGAGTTAACCTGTGTAATTCTCCTATCTCTGGGTGCCTTATGAACATAAATGTATTGTTATTAACACTGCTTATCATAACTGAATTTTTCTCACACTGTTTGACTACTGGGAGCCATAAAAAAGCATCTTTAATGCTAAAGTCTGTTGGGTATGTGCCAAATATATTGCTAGAAAGCATGCTGAACCTCAGGAGGAAGAAGCAGACTTGTTTATGTTATTTGAGGCGTGAGTGTCCTTACAGGCCAAAGGAGGATGAATAACTGTTGCCATCATAGCTGGCACCTCACTGTCATGGTGCAGTGCGACAGGGAACGTGTGAACCCTCTGCATTAAGAACGTTTCTGCGGGTTCTTGACACCCTTTCCTGCCCCACAGTTGCAGTACATTTTTGCATATTGAGATTTGAGTTTGGAGCATTGCATTTCCACCGTGTGATGCTCAGTGCAGGCTGCAGTAACTGCATTGGCCTCTACTGAATTGATGCCTTATAGAATTTGGTCCGATATAATTAACGACATCACGACACAAAGTCCATAATTCAGCAAGGTGCCAAGTTTTTCTGTGGGTAAGAGCAGTATTATTGAGATCAATAGAAGTAATCATGAATTTAAATTAGGTGTGTGTTGATGTGCAGGATTGAGTCGAAACGTTCCTAGGACAAGGAAGCAAGAGCACCAGTCTCAGGCTGAGAGGAGAGCGTTGGACCTTGGCCAACAGTGTTCAGTGCCCAAGGTGTCTGAGGTACAGTGTCCGTGAAGCCGAAGGGTTGGCTGGTGCAGTTTGGGATAGCAGAGGCACCTGAAGCTATCCCGAAGACTAGAAGTGATGAGCAGCTCTGAATCCTGGTGCACTCTTTTATACGTCAGAGATTTGTATTTAACCACTGCTTGTATTTAGAGAGGGAGAAGATGAAGATTAAGCAGCCTGAATTCCATGGCAGTGCCCTTTTGGTCTGCTATCATTGCTTGTTTATAAAAAGTAATCCCCAAGCGCTGCCACTTATTTCACAAAAATAAAAAAGATCTGTGAATTGCTCCTATTTCTCAATACACAGTATTTCAGACAGCGAAGGAAACCATACTTCCAGCGTACATGTCTAGGCAGTGGGATGCTACGCACTCGTGTGGGTGTGATTGAATTTATCGTCCTAGTTCAATAACAGCCCATTTCCAGTGTGCACAGATTGACTCAGTTTGTCACAGTCTGAGTGACTACGGGCGAGTGCAAGCCCTGCGCCCTTCCAAGCTGTCAGGGGTCTGCCCCGGCTGATGCCACTTCACGGCACGGATGTCGAACGCAGCAACCAGCTCACGATCCTTAGAGCAGAAAGCATGGCTTCAGGATGCCTGAGACTTTAAGTCAGGGTAAGAGACTGGCCGTTTAACTCCCTTATTTTATGAAATACTGTCCCCCTCAAAAAGTATTATCTAACAGCAAAAGGTACTACCTTACCGCTACTGAAAATGTAATTCATTTTAGGATGGTTGTTAAGCAGCTAATTAATAAAATAATTCTTTTTGGTTTTACAAATGTTGAAAAGAATATTTTTATTCGCAGAGACTGCCAAGTAAAATGTGAGTTGCCAAGTAAAACCTTGGTAAGTTTTGCGAAAGAAGGAAGAATTAACAAAATATTTGCTGTTGGCACAAGGAGTGTCTGCAGTGATAGGATCCTAAATATGTGTTGGCTTTCTGGTGAAATTAGCACCTCCTGCCACTAGCACGATACAAAGTAGGTTTTACTGTAGCTTAACCATTTTCTTGTAAACTTGATTAAATCACACTTACAGTTAATACTTCTTACCAAAATAGTACTTCTTGCCAAGAAAAGGCTTTATATTGAACAAGGCATTCCACTGGACCCGGAATAAAATTACTTTGTCAAGATTTTTCTCCTGGATTTACTTTAAGGATTCAAAATTTAGAGTTTAAAAAAGCGAGCGCATTTGAATAAAATGTTTACACTGACTTTTCAGCTGAAGCAATTTTGACCTAAACCAATCTGCCCAACTTCAGAAGTACGTGTGTTTTAACTACATCCTCAAAGAGAGGACTGCTGCTGTAACTGCTCCCCTTGCGTCTCGTGGACAGGTGACAAAAGAGTGGCAAGATCTCTCTTCCGTGTGAATTCAGATTCCTGGAGGAAAAGTGACTTTGTTCCACGCTCTTTTTGCCAGCTGACACACAAAAAGACTAATGACTTTTCTCTTGCTCCACAAAAATGACGGTGATGGGTTAATGGCCTTCATTAGATGTGTCACCTACCGTCCCCCAAGCCCCGTCGCGCGCGTATTGTCCTCCCCTCCCACCGAGGCCGTGTATCACTCTGCTGATGATGTGGAGGGGGGCACGATCCTTCCGCAGCGGGATGGTGCAGTGTGCCGTCACCTCCCAGGTCCTGTGCAACCACCTGAGCTGCTGGTCGCCCTGGCTTCCTCCAGTTGCTCTTCACTCCGTGGTAACTCTCCAGAAATGCGTGTGAATAGCCTGCTTTCATGCCTGAACTATGTTGCGTGATTAATGCTTAATGAGTTCATTATCCTATTTAACATTTCATGGATAATTTGCAATTATTTAAAAACAAACGTGTATATTCAAGGTCTGAATTAATGGAGAGAAAAATGAGTGCTGAAATACATACATATTGGTGGGGTGGGTAATTGCTTAGCACAGGAGAAATCCCCTCCTCTTCTCCCACACGTAACCCAAATATATAAATGGGTGGGTAGGTGCATGCCCATATACACACACGTATATGTATGTGCATACATTAGCTTGCGCTGTGTCTTTCTGTGAAAGGTGGTATGAAGATAGCTCTTCCTGCTACAGGGAGACTGTGGATTTGAGAGGGATTGCTATGACCTGTTTCCTGAAATACTGAGAGCTAACTAGTTGGTTAAGCCTGAAGTGCTTTCGGCTTGAGTAGTTTCATCCTTTTCTCACGTAGGTGCACAGGGAAACGCAGAATATAAAAAGGAAAGCTGGGATTTATTTGCATACGTTTTGTTTGAAAAGTCAGTCAGAAGGGACAGATCCTGCTCACGAGGAGGGCTGAGCTAGAAAAGAGTTCCAGTACTTTTTAAGAGTATCTGCATCACTTAAAGGCATTTTTTACGCTAGCTTTTCTTCTCTTCCACTGCTACTTTCATTCCTGATGCGTTGCTGTTTCTCTTGCTGTCCTTCTCTACCTTGAAAGCGATGATCTCTACAGCCCGCGGGACAGAACTGATAACGTTATCTCCTGGTAGACATCGCATGCCAGGCAGAGAGATTTGTATTTGGTGGACAGCACCTGAAATGAATGTATGTTCAGCCTCCACTTGACAATATCCTTTAGATTACGGTTTCTTGGCTTGCTTAATGCGGTATTATACTAGACGAGACTTGCGAATCAGAAACTGTTAGAAGATATTTGCGTCTAAATCAAAAACAGTATTCACCTTAGATGAAATTCCGCTCCCCCACAGAAGCCAAAGAAATTTTGCCTGCCGACTTTCCTGTGACCAGAATTTCAATCAGAGTTGTTGCAGGGAAAAACAATTGAGTGGCTTTGGTGGTTATCATTTCAGTCAGAATCTCCTGCATTTTTATTAAATTAGTACCCAATAACAATAACTTCAGAGAGTGTTAGAGGACAACAGAAGAACAAAGGAGGAAAGGAAATCTTGAGAGGTAAAGATTTTTTTTCTAGAGGCACATGCTAGCCTTTAACGAAGGATATAGTTACGCCCCATCTCTGGAAACCTCAAGAGGAACCGATAATTAGTCTGCTATAATCTGTATCAAAGCAAAATTAACGGTATCCTTGGGGGTTACATATGTCTGGGCAATTTGTGATAGTGAGAATTTATTGGAAATACGCTCTGGAACCTGCCCAGGAACAGATTAGTCCATTATGGAGACAAAGGCATCCGCATCCTTCTGCTCTAGCAGTGGATCGCGGCTCGCCGTCTGTGGGTTTAGATTTTTGTGCAGCTGGAATAGACTACGTGCCTGTGGTGAGTGGTCAACACAGAGGAGTAAACCTGGAGAAGTGAACCGTGTTTGAAAAGCATTTTGTTCCAACAGTTTGGAATGGTGTTTTGTACTCAACAGAATAGAGTGTCAGAGGTTTAACTTTAGCGTCTCACTTGAGAGAGTTCTGCGAGGCTGCCGCGGGTCTCGGAGCAGAGATCGTGCATCATGAAGAAAATGAAGTTTTGAAAAGCCCATGGGAACCAGAAAAAGCTTATATTGAACTTGCATGTTGCGTTGGCAATTATAGGCTCAAAAACTTAGTGACAACATAAATCTGTGTTTTTACTAAATGAACTCTGTAAGGCTTCAAAAGAAGGGCGTGAGTTCAGTCTGGTTTTAGGTACAGTATTTCTGATTTTGTCATTGCTACTTTAAATATTAAAGGCCAGGCCAGATCTGGTTTATTGTATTTTCTATTTATATTGATTTTATCAAGGAGAAGACAGAATTCCTAGCTAAGGCTCTGTCATCAACGTAACGTTACTAGAAAGTGTTTTGCAGACAGAAGTAGAACTTCAATAACGCTGACTGAGCGTGCCTTGCGAGGCAGAACTCCCAAAACCGATAAGCCTTGGGCTTCCCTCAGTTTTATTCTCCAGGTTTTCCCACAGCTCGTCTGGACGCAGGTTATCTGTTTTCAGCAGTGTGGACTCACGTGATGGCACGACATTATTTGTCACTAGAGATGCTATTTTGCTCTATAATGTTGAAGAGGGGAGGAATGACTGCTGCAGCAAATATTTCTGAGCCCGGCTGGCTGCAGTTGGGGGACTGGATGTGCCGTGGTGGAACTCAGCTGGAAAGGCAGCAACGCTGGGAACGCCCGGGAAGGGGGAGCGTGAAGCCCAGAGGACCCTGCTCCTGCCCTGATCTCTGCTGGGCTGTCCTTGGGCTGTGTGCTTTTCCAGTTTACATCTGCTGAGCAGACACCTCTCCCAGCCCCGCCGCAGCCAAGCTGCTGGGTGGCTGCAGGGGCAGCTCCGGGCGCAGGGCTCCTGCCGCACCCAGCAAGGGGAGAGCACTGAGCACGCTTTGGGTCTTCTGCAGAGCAGGAAAGACCTTCACCCCCTGCTTCAGCGCCAGGTCGCTGCCCAAGAAGCAGTTAGCAAAGATCTGCCAAGCAAGTCAGAAGATGCAGAACGCAGAATTTCCGTTCTGCTAGTAAATAAGGGAACTTGGGGAGACAGCTGGCACTTAGAAGTGTTTAAAAACCCATCACTATTTGTGCTTTTCTAAATTACTCGGATACCACACCTGTGGCTAGGGCGAGAGAACTGAGAAAACCAGGAATCATGGTTTTCTTCATAATTCTGGATACATTTACAATTGAAATATAGACTTCTTTGACAAAACAGAGCTAAAATCTTTCACGTGGTTGTAATGTATTCCAGTTAGAAATGCAGGAATGTTGTATCGTCTTACAGCTAGGGTGTAAAATCACATGAAGAAGAGAACATTTAAACTAGATTTATCCCCTGTGGAGGATTTTGTGCGGAAATTAGAAGATGATCAGATCTCTGAATGGTAATTTAATAGCTAATTTAAAAGCCTCTCCTGCTCAAATTATCAAGAAACCACAAGACACAAAGTTATATATTATACAATGTGTATTATAACATAGGCATATGCTAGTGAAGAAAGGAGTCCAAAAACACAGTTTGAGTTTCATATTAATTTAAAGATGTAAGATTACCTAAAATGTCAGGTGCACTGAATCATTTTTAAAGCACAAATTAGCACGAAAGCAACCTATTGTTCTGGCTTTAGGCAGATTCTACCTAATCCCAATATACCACTCTGGGAAGTAATTTCTCATTCAACATTCTGTCTATTAAATTCACCTGCAAATAAATGAGTGTTGCACTGCAGCCAGAGACTTGGCAAATTTATCTAATTTGGGACTGAAATCTCTCTGCCTTCACCTCCCTGTCTTTAGTATCGAGGGCTGTGGCTTTACTACTGCCACTAATCTCCGATGCAGCGTGAACTAAGCCCTGATCACTCAAGCAGGCAAGCGTCAAGCCACCTGGAGCTCTGCACCGACGCTGGTGCCTCACGGTCAAGCTCAAATTGCCTCTTACCTTTATTGTCTCTGCCACTACCTTTAGAAGTTTTTTTTATATACTTCCTTTCATAATGATATTCCTCATGCAGAGAGGTCAAGGAAAATCAGAACTATTAAACCGATTGTACCAAGCACAATAGAATTAAGCAGCACCCCTTCAAAATCCTGCAGGAAGAATACGTTTTCAGGTGCTCTCTGCTACATTAAGAAAGTAATTTTCTATTATTTATTCAATAATTGCCATCCATTTTTACACCGTCTCCTCTTGGCTTAAAGATGCCTTTGTGAAACAGGGAGATGGTTTTGCTTGCACAGCTGCCCAGGGAGCAGGGAGTTTGTTAATGGGTGATGATGCACAGCTCCCCTTTGTCTTCTGGTTGGGTGGCCGAGCTCTGAAGGGATTTTTCCTTTCGGTGAAATTCTCACAGTGAACCTTAAAGTCCTGTGGCAGTCTGTCTCCCACCAACTCTCCCTTTCATTTAGGCAGCTATGAAAGAACAGGTATTTTCTTGTCCTGCTTAGAAGAAGCGAGAGAGAGAGAGGAAAAGTAAAAAAAAAGGAAAAAAAAAAAAAGGAGAAAAAAAAAAAAAAACACAAAAAAAACACAAAACCCAAAAAAAACCCA
>Ga0065711_1005270_pt1 | contig 20756 bp, 15 predicted proteins | sample Hoacrofraction12_FD_59098 | JGI IMG/M metagenome (GOLD analysis project Ga0065711, IMG submission 59098) | Hoatzin crop microbial communities from Cojedes, Venezuela - Epithelial fraction 12 v2 (version 2) | ecosystem: Host-associated > Birds > Digestive system > Esophagus > Crop | place...
GAGCAGGGCCATGGAGTCTCCACTCCGTTCCGTCCTCTATGGTACATTGCAGGGAGTTGCTGTGTGAGTGGATTCCTCGCATGCCTGCTGCAGCTGTGTCCCATCCTCAGAGCTCCTTTTGATTTCATGCTTTCCCTCAATGGGTGAACACTGCTACATTTTTCATATAAACCTTAATTTTCAGATGTAAAATCTTAATTTTACTAATAATTCCACACCCCTTGACGCTTTATGGTAAAAGTGTTGACTATTCTCTGAATTGCTCTTCCTCCACTTTTTTATGGAGGTTTTTTGAGAGGAGTTTCCAGGGTAGTTTTGGCTTTTGGTTTTCATCATCTTCTCTGATTGGAATGTGAATGTGGAAAAGAAGTTGCATGACCTGTTCACCCATTCCTGGTAGCAGCAGGAACAAGTTACAAACTCTGATGCTTCTAGATCTGTGAGAAGCTGTGAACTATTATTCTGGAAGAGACACTGCAGGTCCTAACAGGGTGGGTGATAGAGTCCTTACATTGTTCTGGTTCTGTCCTCTGGCAAGACCTAATGAGTAGCTGTGTGTAATTGCTCACCTGTCATGAGGTCTCTTTAGTATAGATTACAAGTAGGTGGTGATGTACTCCCAGCTGTGTGGTGTTCTGTGGGAGGGATTTATGAATCAATCCAGCTTGAAAGGTGATAAACGGAGAAAAGCTGGCAGAGATAGCAAGGGATCATACTGATATGAGCAAACAAGGGTTACATGATTTGTATCACAGGTGTATATACTGGCCTCCTTCTTCTCACTACCTGTAACTAAATGCAGTTTCTTTTGCTTTTAGGTGGGCCCATTAAGTGCAATCTCTTGCTACCGTTGCAGAGTCCAGTCTCTCACCTTCTTGCACACCACACAGTAGGCATGGATTCCAAAATAACTCAGCAAACAAGACTTTTCCCTGTTCTGTCTTTCAAGTAACATGCCAGAACAACAGCTGTTCTCACTTCTGAGTAATTTGGTGCAAACTATTTCTTACTGTTGCAGCTGGTGTTGCTGAAGCACTGTAGCTCCATTGACATGAGTAGGTGCATTTGGCTGGGTATCCTTCATGATGAACTGCCGAGCTCTAGCTGTGTCTCCTACATGATCCATTTAGGCTTGTATTAGTTATCTGACAAACTCTCTGGAAAGCTCATCTTTAGCATAAGGTATTTATGGGGGAAACTATGTGTAGTGCTTAGGATTTTGTTTAATTTCTTATTTCTCAGAGCATTTATTGCTGGGGGGGGCAACAGCTAGGTTGATTGTGAAATTAAGTTACTTGAAAATACCCAGACTGTGGAGCAGAAACTTATCTGTGCTATGAAACTAAATAATGCAATAATTAATAATTTTACATAATAAAGAAATGAATCCTACATATGTTTTTGATATAGATGTGGCCTATCAACTGACTGAAAGATACATTTATGACCCATGAATCAGAACCGGCCTGGTCATCAACTACTGGCAAACAAGGAAGCAGAACAAAACTAACCTTTCTACAAGACACCTTCAGTGAAATTATACTGAAACATGTCAGGACTTGTCTGACAAAGAATCTAAACCCACCTTAGTACAAAGGCTCCGATTGCCACACTCGGTTACCATAAAGAAAGAGAAAACTTCCACTATGTTATCTACTACATGATTCAGGCAGTGCAAGTAGACCATGCCATTTCCTCTGCTGAAGAATTGTATTTCTTTATAAGAATAGAATTCATGTGTTGAGCACATGGCTGCCATAACTAAGGTGAGCACTGTATTCTGTTCAAATAACAAACCATTCAGATTCTGTACAATGGAAATTAATAACAGAGATTCTTCTAGGTTGAGGGTTCTTCTTCTTCCCGAGTTACAGACAAGGCTCAGGGAGATGAAGTCTTTTTAGTGTTCATTGCTATGTGCTGTAACAGTAGAACATACTGAATAATATATTCTCTGTACATAATTTCAACTGGTAGTGTGTATGACAGTGTACATTGCTCTTCTTGCGGAATGTCACGTGATGAAGTTCTGTGAAACAATGCAAGAAAGGCACAAGCTGGCAATCATCACCAAGAAAACAGTGACAGTCTCAGTCCCTATGACATCTACATATATAGCCCTTCTGCGAACCAGTGGGGAAATTTCCAGTACAACCCATAGAAATGGGTGCATGTAACTGCTACAGGAATATAAAAATTGGTTGCATGGGCCCTAATGCTGAAGTACATGTCACCAATACTTTCCAAAGCCAGTTGGAACTGCTGGTTCAGAAGATAATACCGTAATAGCTCTAGGGCCAACACCTTAAAAAAATTGCCTAATTGCCAAAATTGATTCTAGGACAATTGTCCAAGTAAGCCGCATTTAGAGACTTTGAGGGCAGCAGGTCCTGTACACATTCTGTTGACTTCACCGTGTTCTTCAGCCATTTCAACATAATCACTCCTCTTACAAGCAGACTTCAGTTCTCCGTTCTTATTTTCTGGAGGAAGCAGGAAAAGATAAGCTAGTAATAAAAGAAGTTCAGGTAAGCAGGCTTAATAGCTTCTTTTTACCTTCCACGCAAGCCTATTGCAAAGGTACATGTTCAAATTATGTTTCTTTTCAACTGTTTTCTTAACTTTGATTCTTCCTATAAATGTAACGAGTAGGCCTGACGTCTCAAACTTCGTTGGCTCATAAACAGAGATACTGGGAAATACTGAGCAGCTGGTGTGTTGCAGGCTTCCATTTTATGATTTTATTTCTTGTGTCTATAAGAAATACATGAAGGTCTACTGATTTAAATAGACCTGATTCTCTTCCAGTATCTTCCCTCATCAATAGGATGTGTCTGATGTATTAGTGCATGCTGTGAGAATTGCACAGACTCAGAAACTGAGAATAACAGAAGAAAAATCTCACATTAAAGCTTCTACTGGTCCTACCAGAAGCTCAGTTCAGATGAGTTGTAAGGTAACTTGCTCTTGTCTGAGGCTGACATTTTGTTTGCCAGAATCCCAGTTTAGGTATTTCTAAGGCTCCTAATCCCTGTAGTTATGAATTAAATTAAAACAGCTCCAGATCAAGAAAGTGATCTGTGTCCGTGTTTGCAGAAAGTCTGAGCAAATGATGTTGAGCACTGTGAAATATCTCCTTTGTGTCAATGTGTTGTCAGGTGTTTAGTGGCAGTTATTGAACCGAGACCATTCAATTAACTATTTCACTGCTGACTACAGTGTATAAAAATGAAGATTAGTAAACACATAGAAAACCGTATTACACTTGCAGATATTTTGTTTTGGTCTCGTCCTTAGGGACTTTACTGAAAAGCTGTATCATTTTCTCCCTCATCTTTCTGGCTGGAACAGCCCACTATGCAATAGGAAAAACCTGACATTGGTTTTTGTCCACCCTCCACCAGGGATGAATCAATCCTATGGTGCCTGATTCAGCTCTGCAGTCTTTTCTTTGTGCTACTGGCAGCTCTGCCTTCCTCTGGAGCACAAAAGTGGATGTGTTACACATTGAAGACATTGAACATATATGGGCCATGTTTTCAGCCTTTTCTGAAAACTGAAGGCTAAAATTATGTATATCAAATAAGAACTTGTGATTGCAATGAGGAGTGATCAGTGGTTTGCAGTTTCTTTTGGTACAAGGTCTGATGACTAAGAAGGGAAGTTCACAGATAGTGGGTTCAGAATGAATAAACAGATGTGGCTTTTCGTAGAGGGTATATTTAAGGTGTGGAGCACCTTGCCAGAGGATGTTCTGGGTGATGAAAGAGAATTAAAGGTAGCTAAAACATAAACCCACATTTGTTGAAAAGAGGAGTATGGCAGTCCTGTTTGTGTNCTTTTCCTTCGGTGACAGATCTGGGTCTTTGCCTGAGCCAGTGTGGCAGCTCCTATCTTCTTAATCTTTCTTCATTGGTATGTATGTATGAGAGAGGTTCTTTTCCTTTGCCATCAATAAAAAAGAAGGAGTCATCACCACTGTACTCAGCAGCTAGTCAGGTACTTTAAAAAGACTCTAACAAAGTGGGAAATTATCGCAAAATTCTGTCTGTGTCTGTTGAATCGGCCACCTAAGTATTATACCCTTTCTAATACTTCTATCAACTAAATAAGCAAACATCCACTCTTGCAGGACTCATCAATGCTTATTGGCTCTCAACAGCAAGGCCTAGGTTTAGTCACCCTTATTCTCCTGCCTAAAGTACAGTGTGGACTCCTGCAGAAGTTATATCAACCGTCTGAAACTTAGGCTGACCTTAACAATGGTCCTGTCAGGACCACTATCCATGAGGATGCTCCCTCAACACCATCATGGAGTCGCACTCATGTAAAGCCGGGTGAGCCGGCGTAGCCCACCAGCAGGATTAGACGAAGGATGGGGGGAAATGGATACACAGGAAAACGGTGCTGCAGAGCTTCACAGCCTCAGTCATATCCTGCAACGTAGGACCGCACACCATACTGGCTGCTCTGAAAAGAAAACACTAGAGATGACGTAGCTTCACTGGGAAGCCTGCATCTGCCTGTATGCAATTAGCTGGTTCTTCTGGTTTGGTCTGCACAAGGCAGAACATCATTCTTTTAAATTTACTTTCTCTTTTAGTAACCCTTAAGGGCAACATTTTCTTTCAAGGCTTCTTTTTGACCAGAGTTTTTTTGTTTTAGACTGTTTACAGAAACACCGTACAAGATAAAAAGTTTTGAACATGAGCGAATGGCTTTTCCTTAGTTGTTTTTTTAATCGATATCTTTAATGATCAGATACTATGGCTATTGCATTTACATTTACATTGCTGCAGAGAGTGAACATTTCATGAATAGGTTGTTTGCCTCTCTGAACTGTACTTTTGTGACCATTCCAAAACATTTGTGTGAAAAAGAATATTGCATCTTCTTAAGCATATAAAGTATCATTAAGAACATCTTTTGTTATCCTGAGTGGTGCTGCTACTGTGGGAACAGGACAATGCTATCTAGCACCAATAAGGACATATAAACACTGACCTATAGCTTTTTTCTCTTTGATTCATTGGAGATTAACAAAGTCATGTATTTTTACCTTGGACTACATGTGATTGATATTATCAGTGATACCATACCTGCTAAGTGGGGATTTTTTATCCATTTTATTCTTACCTTTTGTCTCTATGGAACACGCTTTCTGAAATATTGAGGCACTGCATGCATTTGAAGATTTATTGATGGGCTTACGGCAAAAAGGATGATGCTTTCTGTAACTTGTTCTTGACCCTGGAGTTATCTGTTCTTAGCAAGAGATAATAGAGCTTTGCAGAAAAGGAAGGACCTGAGACATGGGAAAATGGGTTCATCTTGCAACTTTTCCCAGAGGTCATTCTGTTGGTTGGACAGTTGCAGTTTCATAGAAATTAAGGTCCAGCTGTCTGTATGTCCCTGTGCATTAGTTTTACCTAGATACCTTATACCAAGCACAATGACTTGAGTCAGATTGCATTTCATTTGTAAAAAAACCTAACCTGGCTATATGGAGAGAATGAGATTAACTGATGGTTCATCAGTGCCTGAGGTATCAAAGAAACTGCTTAAATCAGCTACATTTCTCAAAGGAGTCTATGTTAATGTCTCAGTTTTTAATTTATAAAATGAGAATAGAGACATAATAATACTTTACAAGGGTATTTGAGGTTCAACCATAAATATTAAGGAGATTTTGATTGAAGGGGTTGTTTGATAGTGTAGGGTCTATTAGCTGGAAGAGGAGTGTATCACAGACAGGATTTACTGATGCTCAGCTCATATTTGCTTAGGCAATTGTCTCAGGACAGATGAGTGTGAGACATATTTATCTTAAGTCTGCGTTAAATTAGACCTTGCAAATCTTTTGGAGAATTTTTGCATGCTTGTCTAGGGTGACTGTGCTAGATGCCTTATATTGTTTAACTAATACTGTATTTAAAATATATTTATATTAAATGTATTTACATACTATATAATAGAAGTAATTGATTACTTAGAATAAATATTCATGATCTCAGGCATACAACTCACTCAGGTTAAGTCAGTTGTGAGCCTGTTCCTGGTCTTACCATCCATGTCATTGACCTTCCTACAATACTCTGCAGATTTTCCATCCTATCATTTTAAGTTGTAAATTCTCATCCAAATAAGCAGCTGTCTCCTTTCCTGACATACCCACAGCTCTTCATCTCTGGTGCTGTCTGCAGCCAGTTGTCATCCATAGGATGTCAGAGCACATCACGGCTGAGGAGGCTTAAACTTTCAAAACTGTTTACCTCCATATGTGACCAGTTTTTGCAGCACTGCAGTATTGTGGCACAACATCTAAGTATAGCCTTTAGATGTGTTTCTAGGAACACTGACTTATAAATAAATACAGTTGATAGTCTACTGATCAAAAGCATATACTTACCACAGAGAATCTGACATGGTGTCAGGTAGGATTTGACAATTAACCTTGAAAATTCCTGAAGTATGTTCAACATCTTTTGAAATTTTTCTGAGTAAAACAAAATTAAAAAAAAAAAAAAAAGAAACTTACAGCACGTCGTTCCTTTGGATTGCAGAAGACAATCACAAACAGTAAGCGGGCAATAATAAGTTCATCTCTGTCAGAATCATGGGTAGGATTTTTAAATGTTTTCTGGGCTTGCCGTTTGATGTTTCAGTTGACTGTACATTAGTGAGGCAGTTTGATGTATTGCTGCTTCTTCTGTTCCTCTGTATCCAGTTAATTCAGAAGAAAAGTTGGCCGTGTCGACTTGTTTTTTTCTATACCCTCTGTGTTTGCCAGTAATGGTCAAATGGGGGAGTGTGCTCTGTTTTCAGCAAAGTGGCCCTGGGAAGATATGCCAGAATGTTACCTATGCTGTACTTTGAATACATGGTGAATGAGTTCCTCCGTGCATTGGCCTGGATTTCATGGTAGGTAGTTCTACCTGTCAATGCCTATGGTTAGTTAGTGTGGCAGCACTTGCGCCCTTGATGGCAAATAGAGCAAATTCTTGTGTGGCTGTGCTCAGGTCTTCAGTAGCTGGGAAGGGTCCTCTACATCCATTCACACTCCCTGTACAGGGTTTAGTGAAAACCATGGAGTGCTGCAAGTAATTAGCAATTTGACAAAGGACTCTGGTTCTAGAAGCACGTTGCCCTCTAAACAGCATTGTGTTCTTCTTCCTGGAAGGTTTTTCTAATGGTGCTTTTACCTTATCTTGGATTTATTTGTATTATTTTTTAAGTAGTAGGTTCAGCAAAGAAGAAAAGCAAGTCCATGGGTGTATGACTGACCAAAGGCAGAAAAGGATATACCAGTATCTTAGCTATATAGAGCCTCTTTGTCTCTGGAAACAGCAGAGCAAGGCAGAACATTGAAAAGTTATCAGATGAAAACTACTGTTGAAAACATAGTTCAGGTCTTGGGGAAGGTGTAATTTTCCCAGACAGGTGGTAAATACGTCCTCAGCAAGGGATCAGGTCAGTGTGCCCTCAGGTTACATTTCAAAAACTTTTTAGTCTTCACAGTTCAAAAACTTTAGTCAGTCTTCTTTGTCAGGAAATGGTTGAGACATTAAATCAGTTTTTGTCTCTGCACAAGCCACAGCAGTATCTGCTTCTACAGAAGTGCCAATTGCTAGTTGTGAAGTGGTATAAAGCTTTGGGGCTGGGGCTGAGTATAAAGCTGGAGCTTTGATGCTTTGTACCTGAGGGAAGAGCCTTGCGTTGCCTGGCAGGCCGATCTATTTCCCAAACACAAGCAATCACTCCCACCACAGGGCAGCTCTTAATTCACAGCCAGAGACTACAGGAGAGCTCTGCAGTGTGCAATGATCACCTGATGCTCTGAAAGGCGAGTAGCTGTTCTCTCCCAAGCAAGCAGCTTGGCCCTGGAAAAGGCACCATGACTACCCTCCTTCAAAGCTCATCAGCTGAATCAATAGTCCTTTTAAACTGTTGGCAGCAAAGGCAAATGACAGCCACCTTCAAACTGCTTTAATTTATACCAGGTTAATGTATTGGCAAACTCCCTCATTCCACTCTCCAGCTGCTTTGAGGGCCAAGGGCCTGCATTTCCTGTGACAAATACATGTGATTACTTAACCATTTGTCTTCCAAAGTGCAAAGGGTACTTGGACTAATTTCATCCCAGGAAACCAAAAATGAGCAAATTAATTATATTAACAATTTATTTAATTAATTGACACTTTAGACAAGCTATGCGGTGTTTACCTTTTGGGAAGTAAAGGCATCCTGTGCTATGGATGCCTGCTACATGCAGCCCGCCTGGACTGGCATCCCATTTTTCCTCTGTTCTGTTATCATGCATGCCTTATAAAGTCATTTATTATACAAATTGGCTACTTCAATTCCTTTTTCTAGATGGTGTTTGCATTTTTAAAATGCAGTGTGGGGTGTTCGCTTATTAATCAGTTTTCTTTAGCTGTCACTCAAAGTGACTGCACGACTTGATTCCCTACTGGTTAAAAAAAAAAATTAGCAGAGAAACTGCCAGTCAAGTTTACCAAACAGTCCAACAATAGCAAATATTCTCCATTTTCTGTAATTATACACTGTGCAGAGTAGTAATTGTATGACAGCCTGGTATTCATTATGTGAGCTTAAGTGCTCACATTATAGACTTCTGTTTTGAGGACAGTAATAATTCTGTTCAGGTTGGTGATACCTAGCGTACATTAGCTTTTATAGAGTTAGGGAAATTTTTTAATATTCTGCTTACAAATATGCCAGTAAAATTGCTGCTTGATTTCTGTTCTAAATATGCAAAAGAGTTTTTTGAAGACAAATAGCAAATCTTTGGCTCCATTCATCTTGAACATTTCAGAAAATATGGATTTAAGCCAATATCCTTATTTAGCTAGTGCTGCTATTAAAGTGTTATTTGAACAGCAGAGTATATACCCTGTGGCAGCAAGTACAGAAGTACCAGATGTGACTGTGCTGAAATGTGTCCTTGGCCGGAAATAATAAATTCAAGTCACAGTGTTTGATTGAATAGTTGTATTAAGTATGTCAGAGAAGACATTTTCAAAAGGCCCATAAGGATTTAGCGAACCAAATTCCACTAATGATCCATAGAATTTATGCTTATAATTACCCAGTCCTCAAGTCTCTTTCAGATGAGGAAAACTGTTGAAATTTTACACTTCTGTAAAACTAATGTAAGAAGGTTCATCTAACAGTTATCGCCAGTGAATTAGCACGAAACCCATTCGAAGTTTGTTTGCACAAATGTGAAGTCTTGAACAAATCTATCACCTTGGTGATATTCTTGTGAATGGAATCTAAAGGTTAGAAAAGCTCCAGGAAAATTTCTCTCATACTCACCCAAAAGCCTGCCAGTCTTTGTGGCAGGCATGCTCAGCATGCTCAAAAGGTAGTGGTTAAACACGCTCTTGGGTGAGCACAGACACAGGACTACACCTGCAGTTGTAAGAAGATAACCTAAGCACTTCTTGATCTGAGATGTAGAAAGCCAGTAGGTTGAGAAGATGGTTTTATTTGTATTGCTCTTGAGAAAAGCTCGTTGTGGTTGCTCTGAATTGTAATTGTTCTAGCCATGTGCTTGTAAGAATGCGGTCCCTGTCACTGCCTAGCACTGCTGAAGGGTAGTATGAAAACATTTTCTCCTTGTTGCTTTGACCATTTTCAAAGCCCAGTTACTCTTGTCAGATTGAATGGAACTCAGCTGGTTTCCCAAATATGCAAGTTGTTTATATTTTTGGTAACCTGACCTCTCAGGAGACAACCTTCCAAAGATCCAACTCTAGGCAGATAGGCATAGAGCTTCTGCAGGGCAGGTGCAGGTTGTAATGCTGGCCTGTGGGCAACGGTGCTCAAGTCCGCTGATAAACACAGTACCAGTGTGGACAGCTAATTTGTTGTTTGAAAGTTTGGCCAAGGAGTCTGCTGCAAAGTGGTACTGAGGTGCCACTGAAGACGTGTTCCTTGTGGCTAGGGACTCAGCTTTAAAACTCCTGGGTTCCTCCTTTGTGCGCTGGTATGTCAGGCAAATCACTCAGTTCCTCTTTCCCTGGTTCATCCATCAGAAAATGGATGTCATACTAACATTCTTCATGAGCTATTTTAAGAATATTGTAAAGACTATAGAGAATACTGAAGTATTTTAAGAAAAGGTGTTAGATCTGCAAAGCATTGTTGAAATACCTCATTCACAGGAATATGCACGTTCTGGGAGCCAATATGTTATTCAGCTTGAATAGCTTAGAGGAATACAATGGAGCTATAAGGGGAAATGCTGTCACCTTTTCAGCCCAGATAAAGGATAGGGAATCTTGTATTGGGGACAGAAATAATGTGTTTTACTAACTGAATATTGGCAGACACGTCATTTACACAAACATCACTCACATTTCCTATAACCCTCTGAGACACGCAGTTTATGAACTCTTGCAATTGCACTGAGAATAGAGTGTATTGACATCATGGACAAAACTTTATCTATTTTAATGTTAAATTATGAATTTATGGATCTAGATACTCTGTGAATAGCATAAATTATTTTAATGCAGACTGAAATACAGTGTGAGAGGAAATAATTACAAATACATTCCTGCATTCTGTGGAACTTTACCTTGATTACTTCACTATTGTATTCAGGTTTTTCTCACCTCATTATGAGAAAGAGAAGTAATAAAAATGAATAGAGGCACAGGGCAGGGGTTCTTCTGATGACATAATTCAACAAGTAGGAGCGTTTGCTGGAACAGAAGAAAGTGAATTGAAATGCCCTAGATAAGAAGAGGGCTGCTTTGGAAAAAGTAAGAAGCAGTGAATACCCTTGCTCACTTGGTAGTTGCTCACACAAGCAAACTCGGCATGACATCTCATATTAAAATACGAAGCAGTTCATAAAACTAACACTTTCTTTACAATTAACAAGAATATTAGTTTCCTATGGAATTCATTGCTGTAGGAGGATCTTTTAAAAAAAAACAACTACCACAGTCATTAAAAAGGATTTTGAAAGATCTGGCTGTTTAAAGAAAGTGGAACATCTGACTTGGAAGGAAGGCCTGAAGAACAACAAATAGGTTCAACCTCTCTGTAACTACGTCCAGGCTGGACACCAGAGCAGTGAGCTGCTGGGGCAGCCTGCTGCTGAAAGAAATGTGCATGAGATGGTAGCTGTCTAAGAGTTAGGGTGGACCATGATGCATTCCTGAACCAGACAACCAATTATGGTGTTGTATCTAAAAGCAGAAGCCTGGGCACCTTGTCTAGGTGCTGGGACAGCAACAAGACTGTGAAGACATCAGGTGAGTGGGTGTTGGAAGGGAGGAGACAGGACTGGGAGTTTAGAACAACTCTAGAAAAAAATATAGAGGCTGGGAAACCTATTGAAAAGCGAGAAATATGAGGAGCATTGGGAAAAGAGCTGTTTAAAAGCCTTGCAGATGAAGTGACAAAGAGGAAAGGGAGATGTCCTGGGGAACACTTGGGAGGCAGGTGATGCTGAAGAATTGAGGGGCAGAAACACTGGAAGGAAAACCTGCAGAACCAAAATGGATGAGAAGTTTAAGTTATCGCTTATGGCAGTTATTCTGTGAGAGGAGAAGGGAGTGTTGACTATCTGAGAAAGCATCAATTGACTCAAAATCTTGCACCTCAATAGACCTTACTTTTCCAAAACAGAATAAGGAAATATTCTGACTGCGTTTGTACTCATATATTGTTCTAATCGTAAACAAAAATGAAACAAAGTCTCTCTGTCTCCTGCCTCCCAAATGAGGTTAAGACTGAAAGTAAATAATATTGATAATGTAAGTATACTAAATTATTGCAAGTGTTGCATTTATTCCTAAGCTAGTATCAATGTCCATACGACATTGTTCCAAAATAGTCAGTAACATGAAAATGTTAAATTCATTAGAATATAACAAGGCCATAAAGTTCTTAGAGTTCAAATTAAATGCTAATATCTCAAAATATTGCTTATTTTGGTATCCGAACATTAAAACTTCTAGAGACAATCTACACGTATTGTTCCAAAATAGTCAGTAACATGAAAATGTTAATTTCATTAGAATATAACAAGGCCATAAAGTGCTTAGAGTTCAAATTAAATGCTAGTATCTCAAATACAGCTTATTTTGGTATCCTAACTTTAAAACTTCTAGAGACAATATTCATGCATACTGAACAGATTTCTGATTGTTACAATTTTTTTTTCCCCATCAGTGCCTGGGTGTCTGGGGAAAGTTATTTTGCATTTGCTCTAATAAGAAGGTCAATTATAAAAAAACCTTCTGCCTGTTTACTTCATCTCTCTGTGGAAGATCACTTACTCAAATAGATCATGACACTTTTTTTTTGCTGTAACTGGGAACGTGAACTCTTTGAAGTATATTTCCATATTACCTTTCAAATCTTGAAATATGATGTTTGTCATTATCTCAGTTTTGATTATTTATTTTGCAGTATATTTGTGGCATAGCTCAGAGGGCTTTCTATGAACACTGTTTTTGAAGGAATACTTATGTTTTTAATTGACTGAGAGGGACAATTTATCTAAGTAAGTAGCAAGCATAAGCTTTTTTTTCTGCAGGCTGAATGAAGAGTCTTTCACTGTTGCATATCCAAACAACTACCAAAATTGAAGGGAAATAGCATGTCCTCACTGCCCTCCCTCTAGTCGTTGGCACATGCTTTCTTCTGTTTCCCCTCCAAATCAGGGTTAGGGTGGATGACAGTGGAGGTGTTTTGTTGGTGTGGTGTATTCACCAATAGGTTTAGAGCTACTGCTTCTGAGCTTTTATCAGTTGTTGCTACTGCTGCTGTTGTTGAGAAAAGACTGGATTTTTGTATCAAAATATTTAGTGTTGTTAGGTTACTAGTGTAGATTGAATGCTCTGTTATTGTTATTCTGTTTGTGAAAAAGTGCCAGTGATGGGAATTGATAGCTTCTTGATGATCTTCAGTGTTAGAAAAAATGCCATGCTAATGTGCTGTCACCATATTAACAAACCAATAAATCAAATAAATATAATGTATGCAGCTGATTGCCACTTCTCCCTTTGTGTCTGCAGAGAACCTGAATTAAAGTCACACTGCTGTAAAATTAATACCCATTTCTTTGCTCTTTGAGGTGGATGCTCAGTAATGTCTAAAGCATAATCTGAGCCTATGAGCTCCAGTTATGGGAACTGGAACTATTTGTGTTCTATTTCCAGCATGAACTATACTGTCTCCAACTTGGATGACCCTGTTGCAGATGTCTATAGACACTGAAACATTCATTTTTAACAAAGTATTTGAGAAGCAGGTGAATTCCAGAAAAGCAGAACGGCTCTTATTAGAATTTCATAGGTTCTTCAAGCAGCAAAAATAACAAACCCCGACTTCCTACTGGCTTCTTTCTATCCCTGATGTAGGAAGAAATGCACAATGTCCTCACAGCGTTCTCACACAGTATCTCCTGCTCCTACGCTGCCCTTAACCATTGCCCTCAAAATATCTCCTCAGTTTTCCTTCAGATTCCCTGGATTGCCACACTGTACTGTTCACTCCCTGCCTTGTTCCCAGTTGTCTCTCATGACCCTGGTTTGCATGGGTAAGAGGGAATATCTGCTGGGGTTAGCTCAAAGTTATATCTATGTAGATTTGCCAGCTGCCAGGAACATATTTATTCACTTAGTAATTGGTCCCTGGCTCCTGGAATAAAAATGCCTGAAGGCATAAAAATGCCTGAAATTCAGGCATAAAAATTCCGGAAGTCTGCTTTCCTTTCAGCAGAAACACTTCTTTGGACCCTTTTCTAGCTGCCTTTTTCCCTGAATTTTACAGAACTTGGTATCTTTGAGACATCTCTTTTTGTGTCAAATTCTGTTGAAATCACTTGATCATTCTTTAAAATAACCTTGCAGCAGACTGATGTGCAGATGCATAAAGAAGCAAGTTTTAAAATTATAAAAGAAAAGTTGCACAGAGCCAAAAAACAAGTATAGATTAGCTTGACAAGAATTCAGTATAATAGAAAGCTTAACTGCGCCCTCAGCTAACAAAGAACTAGAGGCTAGGTAGTAGAATTCTGCGAACAATTGTTTCACGAATGTTCGGTCTTATTACCCAGGCGTGTTCTCTTTCATTGACAAGCTTACGAGTTAGAATGATGACAGCAACTGTAAGGAATAAGGTATTTATTTTTTTTAATTTCATGGGACTTAAAATCATATGAGATCTTGAAGTAGGAGTGAGTAGGGTGCCTATTAAGTGAACTAAAAGCTGTCCTGTAGATGGATATGAAAATTAGGAACGAGTGAGTGAGGAAATGTTTAGCAGCACTTACCAAATGCTTGCCCTTGCTCTCGTCTTCTTTGGTAGCATTATGAATGAGGGTACATAATATTTGCTGGCTGGGTTTCCAGTGACTCGCTAAGTTTTCCGAGGCTTTTCACAGAGATATGAGGGTAGTTAATAGTGCGTAGGGCAGGTTAGCATCACAAGTTAATCTGAATCATTTGGTCAAAATTATCACATCGACTAATTATGTTTTAATACAGAAAAGCGTATCTGGAAATCAGAAACACAGACTACACCTATAGGATGGAAAAATCTCTCTCTTAAAACATAGTAATTCAGAAGATGGCACAGCAGAGACAAGAGCTTTTTTGCGATATCTCCGTGTCAGCTTGTGTCTTTGAACCTTGTTTTGATCGGTGGGTGTAGAAGGAAGATACACAACAGACGAATACCACCATGATCACCACCAGTAAGACCACTGTTAAAAGCCTGTGCCCTGTTCTGTGACTCAAATCTCCTGGAGAATGGAGCTATTGAAGGAAGTTCAAAGGAGGGGAACAAAGTGGTCACAGAGGCCACCGATCAACCATGTGTGTATAAGGCTTTAATCAGGCCAGAACATTGGGAAAAGGCTGAAGAAGTAATTGGATCATCCTCTACAGGTACTTGTACATGAAAAAAATGTTTGATAGCAGGAGCCAGGGAAGTTTTTTCAATCTTCTAGACAAGCACCAGAAATGGAAATTAGATTCATTTAATCTTGCAATGAGGTGCAGTTTTTTGGCACAAGCCACATATAAATATTGAAAAAGCTTTTCAGAGGAAATGTTGAGTCATGATTTTTCTTGGAGTCTTCAAATTGTGCCAGTTTATCTGTCTGTATGTAGTGTATCAATCTAAATATACTGTACCTATAAAGTGTAGACAGATACATAATATTTACCTATGCATATCATGTGGACATATTCTACATATATCAGACATAGGTAGAGATATAGTTGTAGACATATAGTTGTAGAGCTTCCTTACTGGTAATGAATGGCTTTATAACTAATATTGAAGACAAAGATATAAGCATGAGATCTAAAATAATACAAAGCTGGGCATGATGTGGAATCAGAATTAATCTCCAGACTTCCCAGAATATGCTGAATATTCTTCAAACCAGTTAGTTAGACTTTACTTCAATTTACATTATCTGCACTGTAGGTGAAAATACAGATTTTCTTTTGGGAGGGTGGAGAGGAAGTTAGTGATTGCTTTTCCATTAACAGAAAGATAAGTCTGTTTAATGAATTATTATAAAAGTGTATCTGAAGTTTTTCAAAGGGAAAGAAACATACCAAAGAGTGAGAACTGTAATATTTCAGTTTGATCCAGAGGAAACTTAAATAGCATCATGTACCAGATAAAGCTAACTCCTCCAGTTTTGCCTCTGCAAAGATGGATTGCACAAACGCTGGATCGATTTCCTTTTCAGAGTGATACTAATTGCCTTTTGTCCCTGAGCACCATATCAGGCATTATCCTCAGCAACTCTTCAGAGCTGAAAAGCTTAGAGAAGCTTAGAAGGCAAACAGAGAAAAATGCTATATATATAAAATATTTCGTAGACAAATTGTGTCAAATAAGGTACTAACTTCAGAATGACTTTAACGTGCAAGTGGGAGAAATATCAGTTGCTTAATGAGGCTGAAATTTATCCTCTTTCAGAAAGCCAATACGAGCTTATGAGCAACTCAAAGCCAATCCTAAACTTATGGCTTAAGGAGATTTAAGGGGAATAATGACCCCATGGTATCTTCCTGCATGGAGTCAAGTGTTTCATTGCCAGAGGCCTGGTCCCATGTTACTGATTTGTTATAAGACTTAGTATAAGATTTTCAGGATGTTTTTCATGCCAGAACATGTCTTGGCTTCTAGTCTTCTCTGTGTTGAATGCTGGTCACTGCTAGTGCAGTATCTAAAAAGAAAATAAATCTGTGGTGCATTTGAAATCTTGATTTAGCCCTTCCTCTTCCAAACCCTCATCAGACATTTCTAGAGCCAGTGTAATACTGCTATGTATATTTTATGATCATAGAATGGTTTGGGTTGGAAGGGACCTTAAAGATCACCTAGTTCCTACCCCCCTGCCATGGGCAGGGACACCTTCCACTAGATCAGGTTGCTCAAAGACACATCCAACTTGGCCTTGAATGTTTCCAGGGATGGGGCAGCCACAGTTTCTCTGGGCAACCTGTTCCAGTGCCTCACAATCCTCATAGCAAAGAATTTCTTTCTTATATCTGGTCTTAGTCTACCCTCTTTCAGCTTGAAGCCATTACCCCTTGTCCTGTTACCCCATATCCTCATAAAAAGTCTCTCTCCAGCTCTGTTGTAGGGCCCCTTCAGGTACTGGAAGGCTGCAACAAGGTTTCCCCAGAGCCTTCTCTTCTCCAGGCTGAACAGACCCAACTCTCTCAGCCTTTCCTCACGGGAGAGGTGCTCCAGCCCTCAGATCTTCTTTGTGGTCCTCCTCTGGACCCGCTCCAACAGCTCCATGTCTTTCCTGTGCTGAGGGCTCCAGAGCTGGATGCAGGACTCCATGTGGGGTCTCATCAGAGCAGAGTAGAGGGGCAGAGTCACCTCCCTTGACCTGCTGGCCATGCTGCTTTTGGTGCAGCCCAGGATATGGTTGGCCTTCTGGGCTTTGAGCTCACATTGGCAGGTCATGTGGAGCTTCTTGTCAATCAGCACTCCCAAGTCCTTTTCGTCAGGGCTTCTCTCAATCCATTCTCCGCCCAGCCTGTATTTGTCCTTGGGATTGCCCCAATCCACGTGCAGGACCTTGCACTTGGCCTTCTTGAACTTCATGAAGTTTGCACAGGCACGCCTCTCAAGCCTGTCAAGGTCCTTCTGGATGATATCTCTTCCCTCCAGCGTGTCAACCACACCACACAACTTGGTGTCATCAGCAAACTTGCTGAGGGTACACTCGATCCGACTGTCCTTGTCTCTGACAAAGATGTTAAACAGGGCCAGTTCCAATACTGACCCCTGAGGAATGCTACTCATCACTGGTCTCCACTTGGACATCGAGCCATTGACCACAACTTTTGGAGTTATCACATGATATATCACATATATTGTGTGTGTATATATGTATGATGTATATATATGTTAGCATATACAAGTATGTATGTGTGTGTGCATATACACACATATATATATGAATTCAGTATGTCTTGAAAAAAATACTTAGAAGAGAGAGTTTGGATCCATCAGATACTATTTCTGATACGTTCTGCCATTTTACAGCCAGTAGGGTTATTTCAAGGTGTTTTGCTTGTGGGGTGCTGTTGCAAACTACATCAGAAAGCTTGGTTAATAGTAGGAACATGTATCTCTCACCAACCCACTTCAGACTTAGGAAAATTGTCTTCAGATATTTAAAATTTGTTTTCAAGTTGCTTTGTTCATTATCTTGACACTTCTATGGATATTCATTTAGCCATACAGATGATTAAGAGCCTTAGAACTATCTGGAATAATGCTTTAAGCCCTCATTCTGAGGGCTGTATATGATGGGACTTTCAAAGTCCATGTCTCCTTCTCTTCCAGCGTTTAGTCCTTACATAACTGGACACAGGCATGTTCTATTAATTTAAAAACAGCAACTTGGAAATACCACTAACCATCAAGTCTTCTTTGTAGATTATACCCTGATCTCTACAGTATTATTGCATATTGAGAAGAGAAGGAGATATCCTCCCCCCCTCACTCCCCACCTTCGAAGACAGACGTAACTCTAAGGATGTCCTGGCATTATGCTGTTTCAAACGTACTGAGGGCTTCTAAGTGAAAAACTGATGTCCTGGAAACTTTTGCTTTTCAAATTCTGAAGGTCCACGAAATGTTACACTGAAGTTGTTTAAACTCTACAGAGCTTCAGCCAAATCAGTGACTGAAAACCAAAGGCAGATAAAGTCAGACTGGGAAAAAAAAAGTTCATTTTTAAAATGACGGTAAATATCTATTGGAAGGATGTTTTCTCCCTTATTTGTAACTTTTGAATTCTCGTGGGCCTGTTTTAACACAAATATGGTATTCACTCAGTGTGCATGAGGCAGAGCTCTATGCCTTGTATTGTACACTGACTGATTGTTATCATTCTATCTCACTTTAAATATATATCTATATCCATGAAACACATCACTTAAGTGTTGAATTTTGTGCATGCTTCACTAAAAAAAAAAGATGATAGTAAATTTGTTGTGACTATGTTAAATTCAAACAAGCAAATATTGGTATGTGCTTCCTTTTTCCAGAATTTGTACTTTCTCTACAGACATAGAAAAACTGTTATTGTATTAATTTTCCAGTCCTCCTGGGTCCTAGGTGCATTCTGCTCCCACACACCTCCCACACCTGAGATAAATCTCAGGAAATTATGTGGAAGCTTTGATATTCTGGCATCCATTCTTTGAGGTGGCCAGTGCCTTGCAGGGTCTTAGCAAGTAGCAGGACACATTTCAGAGGCAGGACAGCTTATGGAATTTTGAGGTGTGTTTCTATGTATCCCTGTGCAAGGGAGTCTTTTTCTTCACTATTCCTGGAAGGAGCAGATACATCCTGGCCCCTGAATCCTGAACATTGCTTTTTAATGGCCACATGGTTTATGCATGCAAAAATATATTGCAGTGAGATCATTGGATATGATGGGTTGACCTTGGTTGGTCAAAATGGGCCAGATGCCCACCCAGCTGCTCACTTACTCCCCCCTCCTCAACAGCACAGGGGAAGAAAATAGGACAGCTATGTGAGTTGGAGCAAAGGCAGGGAGATTCCTTACCAATTACCATCACAGGCAAAACAGACTCGACTTGTGGAAAAATAATTTAATTTGTTGCCAGTTAAAATAGATGTGGACAGTGAGAAATAAAGACAAATTAAAACAACATCTTCTGCCCTGTATCATCTTTTTACCAGCCTCAACTTCACTCCTTCATTCCTGACCCTTCTACGTCCTCCCTCTGTGTGTCCCAGGGTGATGGGGAATGGGGGTTGTGGTCAGTCCATAACACTTTGTCTCTCCTGCTCCCTCCTCCTCCCACTTTTCCTCTCCTCCAGCATGGGATCCCTCTCACGGGATACAGTTCGTTCAGGATAAACCTACTCCAGTATGGGTACTCCAGAGGCTGCAGTTTCCTTCAAGAAATGTCCACAGGCTGCAAGGTGGATATCTACTCCACCGTGGTCCTTCTCAGGCCACAGGGAAATATCTGTATCACCATGGTCCTTTCCCACAGCCTCCTGGACTACCTCCTCCTCCTCCTTGTTTTCTCATCTTAGTGCTTACACTGCTGTTCTCCCTTTCTTCTTTTCCCCCTCCTCTGCCTATCGGGCATTTTTGCCCTTTCTACTGTTTCTGGCACCACCATGTTTTTGCTTTAATGGATTAGTTTCCAAATCATGTACTGTTTTAGTTCTAGCTTTTGTATTATTGCTTTCAGATCTGTTATTCTGAAGTTTTACTTTCCTGCCATCTTTTGATGTCCGGGCTCTGTGCATACCTGCAGCAGCCCCAAGCTGGCTGCCAGCATCTGGCAGGCCACTGCCATATCAGCTGGGAAGGATGGCATACAGACCCTGGGGTGGGAGGCCACAGGCGCTGTGTGAAAGAAACAAATACTAACACTAATTTTCTCCCTATTCATGCTTGTACACGGTTGTAGACTAAGCACAATGTCTTTTTTTTAGAAGATATTTGCATATACCGAAAGAAAAAAATATATTTTGTTGTGATAAAAGACTGAAATCATCTAAATAGCATTTACAGTGTAGATATGTTTTTTTCACTTGCTGAATATTTTTCCAAAGTTTTTCCTATAAAAGGATTCCAATTGATCTTGTTAGCAGCCATAGAGTGAAAATCTGTGTGGCTGGTTCCTCCAAGTCAGTGGAATATAGCAAGAGAAACTTTGTCCAGAAATTGCATAAGCAAAAGCATATAAGAGCTCAACAGAAAAATAAAGGTAAAATCAGAGAAATATGGGTTGACTGAAAGATATTTCCTCAAAACTTATGCTTTAACAGGATTTTTTAATGTGTTTAGTAGACTATATCTTTTTCTCTTTCTCCTGTTGGGAAGCAGGGAGAAGCGCTCCTGCTTCTGCCATTGACTTTATGGAGGATGTCCATATGTGCAATGCGTTGGACTGAGCAGTGCAAGTGGAGCCATCTCCCGTGGATGGTGCCCAACATTTAGCTTAGCATTATGTTATCATGATGTTGTTTTCCCCCTGTCGCGTTAATTTGGCAGAAAATAAACCCCCTGCTTTCTAATGCTCTTCACCAAAGTGAGAGGCTAGGTGCAGCTAAGTTTAAATTCTGAGTGATGTCCAATTTGCCACTACCAGTCCAGTCGCGTTTAATACGTATACTAAACTACCACGATTCTGGATACACTAATAGCGGTCTGCACCTTCAGTCCAGTCGTG
>Ga0065711_1009270_pt1 | contig 20755 bp, 15 predicted proteins | sample Hoacrofraction12_FD_59098 | JGI IMG/M metagenome (GOLD analysis project Ga0065711, IMG submission 59098) | Hoatzin crop microbial communities from Cojedes, Venezuela - Epithelial fraction 12 v2 (version 2) | ecosystem: Host-associated > Birds > Digestive system > Esophagus > Crop | place...
TGACAGGTTGACCATGAGCCAGCAGTGTGCCCTGGCTGCCAAGAAGGCCAATGGCATCCTGGGGTGCATCAAGAAGAGTGTGGCCAGCAGGACGAGGGAGGTTCTCCTTCCCCTCTATACTGCCCTGGTGAGGCTCCATCTGGAGTACTGTGTCCAGTTCTGGGCTCCCCAGTTCAAGAAGGATGAAGAGCTACTGGAGAGAGTCCAGCGGAGAGCTACGAGGATGATGAGGGGACTGGAGCATCTCTCCTATGAGGAGAGGCTGAGGGAGCTGGGCTTGTTCAGCCTGGAGAAAAGGCTGAGAAGGGACCTTAGAAATGCTTACGAATATCTGAAGGGTGGGTGTCAGGAGGATGGCGCCAAACTCTTTTCAGTGGTGCCCAGCGACAGGACAAAGGGCAACGGGCACAAACTGAAGCAGAGAAAGTTCCAGCTGAACATGAGGAAGAACTTCTTCCCTCTGAGGGTGACGGAGCACTGGAACAGGCTGCCCAGGGAGGTTGTGGAGTCTCCTTCTCTGGAGATATTCCAGACCTGCCTAGACAAGGACCTGTGCAGTCTGCTTGGGCAGGGGAGTTGGACTAGATGACCCACAGAGGTTCCTTCCAACCCTGGCCATGCTGTGATTCTGTTGGGGCTACCTTTGGCTGTGTTGTTTTGGAGCTGTGTGTTGGAGTGAAAGGGTTCAGCTCCTTCAGGAGAGAAACTGCTGTTTTCTTGATCTGTTTTTCTTCTCCTTACATAAATACACCAAAGGAACAACGAGAGAAGATATTTATACACTGATATAATATGCTGGAAGTGGAGAGGATAAAAAGACTGGAATTTCTATTCTGGAGACCTTCTTGTGGCTGAATGTCACAATTTCTAACACAAGCCAAAATTCTTCTCCCATGCCCCATAGAACAGCAGGGCAACGGGGCTGTGCCAGCTCCCCTGGGGAGGAGTGAGGACTGTGTCCTACCCACAGCCCAGACCCCAGGCCCGGGGGAGAACGTGGGGTCAGGAGACCCGTGCTGCTCTGCGCTTGCCCCGCAGTCCCGGCACGTGTGAAGGACTGGGGGGATGATTGCCTTTCTCGGGTGAGAAAACCGAGCTGTGAGGAAGTTTGACATTTCTGTATGTACCGCAGAACTACAAACCTTGTTCGCATAGCGTGCAAAAAAATGAGAGTCTGGTGGGTAAGACGGGGACTGTTTTCTCTACCCTAAATGTTTCCCTGAGAACTGTAGTTTCCAGAGCTGCATTAGTTGACAGCTTTGAACCAGGTTAACACAAGGTTTTGCTTGTTCAGTGTCTGTCACTCAGAGAAACCCCAGAGCTGTACCTTCCAATTAAATATATAACAATAATGGAGAGGGAAATATACTCTCCGGTGCAATAAATTTAATTAGTGACTGCGCTAGGTTTTGCTCTCTACAAATTTTGCAGCAGTAGAATATTATATTTTCAGAACTGTGTTTTAATCTCCCTTTGTACTGCAGAACGTGAAGTTTTCAGCATTTGATTTTGACATAGCCCAGCAGAGAGGTCGGGGAGGAGAGCTGGCTATCACAACAGGAATGTGCACTCCCTCCCTCCTGCGGGCGGGCTGGAGTCAGCTCGATCACGACGATAACGAACACACAGTCAAAGTGTAATCATCTGGGACTGTATAATAAATAATTAGGGGAGGGAAAAGAGATAAAGAACAGCTTTCTGGAAACCTTGTAATCTCCCGCTGATAGTCATATGCCAGCTCACGTGGCGCAGAAGTGTTATGCGCCCGAGGAGCGATGGCCTCGCAGCCGTCGGTTCGCAGGTTGGCAGGCGAAGTTACGGGTGCATCCAGTTGGACCCAGGCTTTGCTCGCAAAGCCCCTGGGTGTTCCTCACGTGTTTCTGCTATCTGCTGCTTGGGCAGGTTCAGATTGCTTTTGTTTGTTGGGTTTTTAAATTTTTTTCTAACACGACTGAGCAATGTTTCAATAGCAGTGAAGGGGAAACACTGAATTCTGCATTGCGTTATCAGTTGCCCCATCATTACCCGGGATGTTTGGTCCCCTTTTCACAACCTATGTAAAGATACCAGGCCAAAACCAAGATGATTCTTCTGCTTTTCAGAAACATTTGTGGATATATCTTTCTGGCTTCAGAAACACGGGGATGACTGTAAATGAGTTTTCAAGTCAAAATTGAGGCTGAACCTGCTTTTAATGAATTTTCTATTAGATATTTTCACTTTGTTGCTCAGTCCAAGGGGACCAGCGTCTGTGAATAAGCGCAGATATGTGACAGCACATCCAGTGTCTCTAGAATTTGTCTTTGTGCATCTAGTGGCATTTTGCTGGCACATGCTGGGTTCCTAGGACCTCAGCTTCTCCTGAAGGCTTTGTAGAGAGAAGGACAGAGTTGCCTTCATAAAATTCTGTGGGGAAAGATGCCAGCTCTTTAATTTGCTTATAGTGTTCACTGTTTCATGCATTTATTTTTAGAGGGTTAGTAAATACAGAGCACACTGAAGTACAGTTCCTCAGATGAATTCTCCATTATCTTATGTTCCATGTGGAAATGAAATATTCAAAAGGAACAATTCAGTTCTGCTCATAATCCCTGTCTGGGAACCTGATCCACATCCCCACCAGGCACAGGGCTGGGCACAGCACGTGCCTCCCAAAGCAGGCACTGGCTTCCCACCTTTTCACTGATCTCCACCAAAAGTGGCCACGTACTTGCTGCAGCTTTTCCGGTAATCTGCAGGGGATCGTTCCGAGAAGCATTAACAGTCAACCTCCTTGTTCGTGTGTGTGGTTGCAGCGTCCCTGCACTTGTCCTCCCCAGTCACGCTCTGCACAGCAGCCACTAATTCCTCATCATGAATATTGAGCAACAGAGTCAAGTTCTGTAATGCAGATTTGTGCCTATACATGCCTAAAGTTATGTCAAAAATAAATTAGTCTTCAACGTTGGAGTGAACATCTACTCAGCCCTCCCCCTCTGACCCACCAAAGCACGAACTGCACATCTGCGAGGAAGAGGTGCACCATTTTGTTTCCCTAAAACACATATATTTAATATGATTGGCTATCTATACGTTGGGTTGCTGCTGCTGTTGATGCCTGTTTGTATTGTGGACCGTTCAAGTAACCGTCCATTCCCTGAGTTTGCCCTCTTAGGGTTTTAGCTGGTTGGTGGATGTATCAGAAAGGAGATAACAGCAGGAGGAGGGTGTCCCATGTCTTGGCAATACATGTCCATGTCGGCACAAATGGGAGACAAATCCCAACAGTACAAAAAATGCAAGTATTTGAGGTTCTTTTTAACCTTCTAATTTGCTGTGTTATTTAAGATTCGTATCCTCGAGCTTTTCTGCTCTGTCATAAGTTTAAACAACAAAACAAAACCAAAACCAAAGCCCTGATAATATTGTCACAGTCATAGTAAAATCCTAAGGTTTGGCAGCTTTGCCATACAGTGGTCATGGAATTTAGCTACATGAAGGTCCAAAAGGACCTTTTTTTTTTCCCCCCACACTCTGCCCCAAGTGATTTGTATTTTGAGGTCCTGGGACATGGGTTTACGTCCCTGTAGCCTTAAAAGAATAAATATTTATGAAGAACTGAATGTAGGAATATTTTTATGGGACTAAAGAGAAATTAGTCATCCCGTTCTCGTGAAGAGTTCGTACCTTAGTTTCCTTCAAAAATCTCAGTCAGGAATTGAGTGGAGGAACTTCCACATAAATTTTTATCTAATCTGGCCCCTTTCCCTCTCCCTCTCCCTCTCCCTCTCCCTCTCCCTTTCCCTTTCCCTTTCCCTTTCCCTCTTTTTTTCTCTTTTTGGCTCTTTTTTGCCCTTTTTCAAAACCTCTTTGTGAGAGATTTCCAGGGGTATGTGAATTTCCACAGACGAATTAAGGCAGCCTTTGGCATTTCAGGCTTTTGTGTTCTGCCAAGGGTGCAGGTAAGGAGTCCAGTGTGCACAGACCCCCCCTCTAAAAATATTTGGGTCCTCTTGTCTCACAAAATATGGGGAAAGAGGAGGGCCAGCAGGAGGAAGAAATTAATGCCCCACGTCAACAGGAGAAGAGTATGATCCCTGGATGTTTCTTTGGGCACGACCTGATTCAACATCACTGATGTAACGGTTTCTTTTACATTTTTTGAGAGAGGCGTATGTGAGTCAGGCAGCAGGCATGTCTGCAGGGCCGCTTGCTGCAGCAGCTGTTTCTCTGCATCTACTTACAGAAGGTTTTCCTCTTTAAAAAAAAAAAAAAAGGAGAAGAATAAGAGAGGAGAAGCAAAAAAAAAAAAGAATTTAAGAAAGAAAGAGAGAAAAAGCCAGGCGCAAGGTACTTAAGGACAAGAATCTTCTGTGTAGGGCTGGATTCAGAAGAGAAGCAGATACTTTCCTGGATGCTAATTTAGAGACTCTTTCCAGAAAATGTCAGTTCCTTTCCAAGTGACAGAGCAGTTTCTCAGGGCTGCAGAGGATGGCAGAAACGACTGCCGGAGAAATAAATCCCCGCCTGCAGAGCATGGCGGGGTGGGCGCGCGCGGCCGGGAGGTGCTCGAGCCGCGTCCAGCTCTGCCAAGTCAGCTCACCTCCCCGTTGCCGGCTGCCCAGCTGGGAAATGGGGCTCATGGTATTTATTTATTTCACTTCCTTCGAGCGGAGCCTTGAGGATTAATTTGTTCACATTTTGAAGATGAAAAGCAGCATATGAGCGCTAAGTATTGCAGTATCGGCCAAGGAGGATGATTCAAAAAGCAGAGCCTATATGAAGAGTCGGAGTGTGGAGGAAATACATATATGGAAACATAAGCTTGGCAATAGGACGCTTTTTTTTCCCCCCTCTTTGAAGTCTGGCCTCAGCAATCCAGACAGATTCCTTCCAGAAATTGGTCCAATTTATTTCTGTGCTTTTATCTTACTACCTGCTACTTGTTCATTTGAAGTAGCTATGAAAAAAATTGGGTACCTGGCTGTGTGTGGAAGTGTGCTTTTTGTATGAATAAGGTAATTTGAGTACACTGTAGTGCTCCCCCTAAATGGGACCGTTCTTGGCAATTTCTGCTTCCCGAGTCCTCTCGGGATGAGAGCAGCGCTTGCCTGTTCCTTCATCTGACCCACATATTTGCACTTTCTCAGTGTGGTTTGGTCCAGTAAAAGCACACTGTCCTCTTCCTATCTGATGCTCTTTTTTCCCCTAAGGAAAAAAAGAGTTGTGTTCAGTTACAGCTCTAGTTATGGTTCAGTTTCAATGCGGTCTCTATCACGATACACACTTCACCTGACTAGCGTTCTGGTTTCTGTGTTTTGCTAGTGCTTAAGTATAAAATGATTGTATCTTATTACAGTTCTTCTGTAAAAAGAAGGAATAAGAGGAAGTATGTTTCTCCTGCTCCCTGATCAAAAGAAGTGAACTGCTGGCTTCAGAAAAGTTGCATATGACATTTAGAAATATGTTAAAGCAAGCTTCCTAGTCAAGCTTAATCAGAAATGCATATATTTAGCCCACTCTGACATCAGGGGAATGGATGCCTATTTACATGAGAAAATAATTAGATAGATATGAATGTTATTTTTATTGTGCATATTAGAAAAAGGAAAAAAAACCTGAATGAGAATTAGGAGATGGAAGTGGAGACATTTTCACAACTTAGCCTTTACTACATCTCTGAAAACCGTGAAAATAATAGTTTACTTTACATTGCATACAGTCCCTCAAATACAGCCTAGATTTTTTGTCTGCTTCCCTCTGTCATTTCATGCGGTTTGTAGACAGGTTCTGCGTTTTCTCCTCTACACAGGTCCTTGCTTGCACTTTGTGCTCTCCGCCTCTTCCCCTTCCAAGCGGTGGGTAAAGTGAACTCCAGATTCTCCCCAATGCCTCCCAAAATCATTTATTCTTGTTATAATTTAATACTAAGGCAGTAAATGTCTTATCAGTTTTGAAACAGCAGTCTGGATAATTCCAAGCAGATGTCTCTCTTTCTTTAATCACAACACCAGTTATTTCTTGGTCAGTCTTGATTAGCTGATTCTTACATAATGAGAAAGTATAGTTAATGGCCACTTACATGTGGGCTGAACATGCTGAAAAGAACAGCTTAGCCCCTTGAGAACAAGAGGCTGATGAGCCAGTAAAATCAAGCTAAATGGAATGAGTCTTCATTATGAGTCATTAGAAAAGATGACGCTTTGGCTAACACATGAAATATCTTTGATGAAGACCAGTTGTAAAAGCACAACTTAATGCTTAATAAATGTATTGGGGTGACTCATAAATTCAACGTACACATTTGTTTCTTTGCAGTACGTGTCAAGTCCGGTGCAGCACCATTTCCTGTATTAGATGTGTCCCCTGGCTGGATACGGGCTTTAAAAAAGATGCTCGTACAATCACCGGGTGAAAGATGACTGGATGATAACTTGGCAGGGGATTCAAAATGAGAATAAGAGTGTTCAGATCCAGTACTCTTGGCTGGAAAACGGGCAAATCTCCCTTTACGGACTGGCTAGTGCCTGTTAGGTGTATCACAATTTGGTTAGATTTGAAACTAATGTAGTTGGAGATTGGATTGTATTGGATTGGTGGAAGCTACAACAGTTTAACTTGTTCCACAGACCCATTGGATAGCTTAAGCAGTTTTATCTGGACAAATAAAAATCTAATTTATGAAACAGCAGGGATTTTGAGTGCTACACAAGAAATGAAAAATAGAATATATCTCTTATCCCTACATAAACAGCAAAAAAAAACCCCAGAAAGAAAGTAGATAATGGCACGTTATTAGCTGGGCAATAGTGCTGAGGTAGCATAAAAAACGGCAGTGATTGTAACCTAAATGCTTCTGAGACAAAAATATTTGGGAAGGAGAGCATGTGATAGGAAGATTTTTTTGGTTTTGGTAAAAAGTGGGTAGCTATTAGTGTCTTCTGAAAATAAAGCAATCAAAAGCAAATAGCTACTATTTTCACTTTTATTTGCATTTTGGTTAAAGAATAGTACAATCTTTGTTCATAGAGGAGTTGCATCATCTTTAAAAGTCTTCATCACTTAGTTTTGTGGATGTAAATTGTGGCAAATTAATGTCTTTCCCAGCTGTTGTGGGGATAGTGCTGAAGTGGGGCATGCATCTGACTGCCTTTGAACTCAGAGGCATAGTGATTTGGTATAATGGTCTTTTAAAATAAAAAAACAAAACCAGTTCATGTGGAGAAATCTTTATTCAGTGGCACCTGTTTGAGCTTTTTAAATAATAAGTGCTGTTGTTTTCAGAAAAAAATATGGATTTTTATATCAATTTAGAGGAGGATCCATCAAAATTGCAAGCCATAGTTCCTTGAGAGGAGTCACAGATGCCTGGATGTAAAGATGGGTTTATCTTGACAAAGTTTGACCAAACTGTTCTGCAAGAAACAAGCATTTTCCCTTAGCTTAACAATTCCTGGAAGAAAAATACTCACCATGTCTAGAGGGACTGCTTTATTATTTATTTTCCAGGGGGTGAATTGATCTGTTTCATTTCCACAGCTCCTAATAATTTAACTCACATCAGTGGTGCAGTCCCAAAGACTTTCTGTCTTCTTGCTGCAGCAGGACTGACGTTGTTATGGACCCAAATCCTCGCAGTAGTAGGAAGAGTTATACTTGCGTCTTCAGCTTTCTGGCAGTGCTTGCTCTGCCAGCGCGGTGCCTTCTCCTCCTCCCCCGGCTGGACGTGCCCCAGGGGCAGCATCGCTGCCCCCACCAGTGAGCCCCAAGGTGTTGGGGTCCAGCAGTGAGTCACTGCGAGCAAAAGGGCCAGCAGCAAATATGTATTTTTAATAAGAAATGAATTGACTTAGTAGGAAAGGGCAGGGTAGAGAATGAATTGTTTAACAGATTAATGTGAATGTCTTTTATATTTTATAAACCTCCTAAGTCCCTGGTGTGCTGAGCCAGGTTTTGTTTATGTACATGGAAACATGAAATCTTTTCCAGTCCCTGTGCAAATAACACAGAATTGGACTTCATTACATTGGCTAATTTAACAAGTCCTAGGAGGCTTTTTGTTACTCGGTGATAGAGGAGGAGCCACAAGCCCCAGAACTGCTGCACCAGCACAATCTCTTTGAATGAAATAATCTTCCTTGCTTTCTAAGCTCTCCACGAAGGGTTCGCCTGCAAGGCCTCAGTTCTCAAGGAACAAAGATTTGGGGCAAGACCCAAGTTTCCTCTGGGGCTACCTGAACTGCTGAGCAGCAGGCCAGAGCCCTGGGGCCAGGCTCCAGCCCAGGTTCCTGCTGCAGCATACTCTAATATTAATTTCCCAGCAAATAGTTGGAAGAATCCAATTTTGGTGAAGTTATGAGCTTTAATGAAGGATTTGAAGACCTTTCCTTTAGAATGAAAAGCACTGAAATTCTAAAACTGGGAATTTCTTTATCTCTCCTAACTGGTGGATAATCGCGTGGTGCTGAGAAGCAAGGCATTTTAAACTGCTGATATTATTGCTGCTATGCCCCTTAAATAGAGCCAATGCAAGCATTGCATAAATATTTTAATAGCTTTTTACAGTATTTCTTTAGAATATGTTTAAAGAGCCATCTAATGCCAGACAGAGATACTTCCTATGTAAACCCTTGTTAATTCTCTTTTAATGGCTTTATTAACATTATTTAATTGAATATTGATGCATTTAGCAGCCCTTTAAGCATCCTGTTTTGTTGAAGCTTTACACTCACATATTGATAAGTAGCACAAAGTAAGAGCACTGATTAATTGCATCTCTGCTTAATTCTGTTTGAACTAGTTCAACATGAAAGATGAAAGGTCAGTACAGGAGAGCTCTCTTTTTTATCAACTTTATGTATTTTATATGCATAGTTTGTACCACTTAATTTAGGTTCATTTGGATTCCCAGTATGCCCAGTTAGTATAAGTATGATCTCACTCACAGAGCTGGGGGGGGTCTAAATATTTTACTTGGTGAAATGTTCCGTCTTTTATCTCTTCTGTTATGAATAATTTACTTGTTGGTACAGCTTCAGAAGTGAATCCTGTTCTGAAAAACCATATATATTTTACTGGGAAAAGTAAGCATTACAGTGGTACTGGCTTTCTCCTTGGAAACTGCCCTTACAATATTAGAAGTCTGCAGAAATGTGGATGCCTTGTTTTGTGTTACTTGGCTTAACAGCCAGCTGCTTTTCTTGTGTACTTCCACGAGAAGCACTGGCATTACCATACATATTTAATCATAACAAGGTTGCTTTTCTCATCTCAAACGTTCTTCTTTGCTTCTTTGTACACATTTTTTGCAAAGTTCAAGCAAGGTGAAAATCACTTCAAGAGCAGAGTGACTGTGGGAGATCATATAGTGTACCAAAACCACATCTCCGGGGCTTTTGCTGTAGCCGGATTTTTGCACAGGCTTTTTGTTGATTTTCCTAATATTTTCTCACTTACTGTTAAGAAAATTAGAGGTGTAGCAGTTTTACTAAGTTAGTTTTTCATACTTATATTCATTCATTACATCAGCTGAAACCATAGTATCCCCTGCACTTGAACAATCTTACCAGGTAGGTTTTGAGCGGTCTGTCAATGTCTGAGAGGTGAAACAGAGATGGAGGTGTCCTAACCTATTTTCACTTCAGCAGGAAAGCATTTGCATTTTTGGCAGTGGAACTGGAAGGAGAAGATCCCTATTTTGTTGGCTTTCCCATAATCCTCTTGTTAAAGGAAGGGTGTGAGTTTTCCATACAGGCAGACAATGGGGAGAGTGTTCAACCTGCAGCGCTACGTCTTTTGCGAGAGACTGGGATCCTGAGATCTGATCTCAATTCTATGGATCTTGCCATGTTTCCTGAAGTGCAAGGGTAAGTATGTCTGTCAAAGTTCAGCAGGTGATAATTTAAATCCCCAAGAGCTGCAGATCCCACAAGATTCCAAATTTTTGCATTACTGTATACTTTATGAGAGATCAATGTGTTCTGGTGATTGCAATCTACAACCTGAGCTCTTCCTTACCTTAAAAATGAATAAATCTTAAAGCTCAGCAGGATGCAATTTCCTCCTCCTTATTTTGTCTAAAGGGATCACGTAGAAGACTGTTAATGCTTATGACAGTTGCCTTGAGCAGTACTCTGACACTGCTGTGGGGCTGTAAAACACGGTGTAGCAATTCTGCATTATCAGAAGCGTTGGAGGAGGAATATGAGAAAGGACTTGTGTGTAGGTTACAGACAAGTCAGAGTAATAATTTTTAAGCAAAAGTGTAAGATGGGTATGTGGGATATAGGCAGTGTCTTAAGCTGTGATTATAACTTCATATCCACCAACATGAACACACCGCCACCTGGGCTGAGGCTCGCGACTGATAGTCACTTCTCAGGAACGTCATCCTTGGCGCACGTGGGAAATGTTGGATTAACAGTGCGGTGGTACAGGGGAAAATTGTCCTTATGGTGAAAAAGACAATCTAAAATTTACATTTTGGGTACTAAAGTATTTGAGTATTTTCACTTCTGGGCATGTAAAACAACTAGAGAGTAACTGAACAGAAATGCATCTCCATTTGGATATAAATTAATAATTCACTTTAGATCAGAATCCAGTTAAGTCTTCTAGAACTCTGCATTGTTAGCAGAAGTATATTTGACATAAGTTAAATAAGTGGGAATATCAGACACAGAACAGGAACTTACTAAAGTAGACTGTCATGTTCTTTGTTTAACAGTTTCAATGAGGCAGAGGTAGAGAAACAGTGTGGTGGAGTAGTGACAAAAGTATCTGAGAGAGGAACTGGATGTAGACAGAAAGCAAAATTGCTATGGCAAGTCTTTTGTGGAAGAAGGAGTAAGACTTTTAGCATCTTTGATGATTTGGGGGAAAAGAGGAGAAATGGAGACCCCTTTGGTAAAGGTTAAGCACCGAAGTGTAAAGAGGTCAGTAAGAAAAAAACCCTTGATATCATTGACATGATAAAAGGAAGAAAAAAAGAGTACGTGAAAGAGCTGAAGGTAGTAGAAAAGTTGTGATAAATGGTCTGGAAGATCTAAGAGGTCACGCTGATACTATAAGGGTATGGAATATGGGGGGATTCAGTCACTGAATGCGGATGGGTTTGCTGATGCCACGATATCTCAGGATTAACTCACCTAGCTTTCACACAGTCATGAAATCGTGCAATGAGGTCTTTCCTGAGAAACCATGAGAGGAGGCTCTGACTGCAACCTGGTAACATGGCACAGCGTATATGCCATATGGTACTCCATCCTGCACACCACTTCTAGCAGTTCACAGCAGGCTAAGGAGCACTAAAGGGGCAGATGTGTGTTTTGTGTAGGGGATGGCAGAGAAGAGAGGCTCAGGTAAACTATTTGCATAGGAATCATCAAGGGAAAACCTTTGTTGCCAGCAGACTTGCACAGGAACTGCTGTTAGTGCAAATGGAGTTGCTGTGGTGAGCCCTGGAAATCGTGAGATCACATATGCACCTAATTGGACTGCTGAATCCTCTTTTGGGTTTCAACCCCGGAAGGACTCTGAGAACACAATTTATTAAGAAGGGATTGTTGCAATCTAGAGATAAGGAAAAATTAAGATAATACCTCAGTACAAGCAAAGGAAGAATGTGAAGTATGTGCTGACAGTGCAACTATTGATAGGACTAGAATATGCAAATTACTTTAACACTGGAAGTTGCACATAAGGTACAAGGTAGAGTGCCCAGCTGTTATTAGAAGAGGATGCTGGGAAACTATCTTTTCCCTTAGAAAATTATGTGAGGAAAGAGGTATAAGGAAACTGACACGATGTGATAATTCCTGACTGAAAAATGTGCAGGAAGAATAGGTTAGGTCAAGGGGACACATTACTCATTTAAGGTCATCTTAATTTGTAAAGCTGTAATAGTGTCAACCATGAGCAATTCCTGTGTGTTCTCCATATCATTATTTTCATTTGCCTAAATAAAAAGATATTTCCAAAGAGAAGGGGTAGAGAGGAAGACAGCAGGCATCGATGGGAGAGAACAAATTGGTCACAGGATAGATTCTTTTCTTTACAAAAATTATTTTAAAGAGAAAAATACTGGAAAATATGCAATAGCAGAGAAGTAAAATGAAACCTAGTAACTTAAGAGACTTGAAAATATGCTGATTCTATATTAATTTGTAACTTTTAATTTTCCCTGTGATGTTGAAGAAACAAGCTTATTAATACCAGAACCGGCTGACTGATTTTGATTGTTGAAACTTGTATAGAAGAGGAAGCAACTCTGTTTTCTACAGGAAAGTAGAAAACCTTATATTGAGGAGGGATAGAAACACAGGATTCAGAAGCACAGGATTTTCTCCAACAGAGCATAGACATGAGTCTTTGCGTCCACTAGCAGAAGAAAAAAGCCTTGGCAATGGTGTTGAGTTGAGGTCCAGTTAAGGAAAGATTAGGAACCTTCAGGCTCAGAAAGAAGTTTAGGGTATGACTTAAGTACTAAAATAGCCCAATCTGGAGCTTGGGTACACTCGTGTTTTGTATCAGCTGCATGCGCTCTGTTCAGAGGAGAATGGGAACTGCACTCAGACACGCTTGTAGAAGAGCTAATGTACTATTCAGATCATTTAGCGGAAGTCAATTTTAATTTATTTCTGTGTATTACGGTGTCGTTGCATGAATCATTGCAAAAGATATGGAGATGAGGATTAAAAAAAAGATTAAATTGGAAAGGCCTAGTATTTTTCATACTTTGTCAGTTATAACAGTTAATCTTAATTGTGTCTGAATTTGACTGATTTTCCAATTGCCTGAGTTTAGCAAGAGTAATGTTGTTGCTAGGGCACAGTTACTTCATGTGATACATGTATCATCAACATAAAAGAAATATTTTAAAAACTGATTCTTATATTTACACTCACAAGTGAATTTTGAGCAGCCGTGTACTAAATGCAGAAGGACCATGATACCCTTATTCTGAAATAAAGGCATGAAGTGGTGGTGTCCTGGGTTCAGCTAGGACAGGGTTAATTTTCACAAGAAGCTGGTTGGGCTGACGCAAACCAGCCAGTCAATTGGGCTGTTCTATACCATGTGACATCATGCTCAGTATTTAAGTGTGAAGCTGGCTGAAGGAAGGGCATTTGCTGCTCAGGAGCAAGCTGAGCATCAGGTGGTGAGAACATTGCATACTATATATTCTTTTTATCAGTATTATTATTGTTATTTTCTTCTCCCTTTGCCATTCTGTTAAACTGTTTTTATCACAACTCATGAGTTTTGCCTTTTCCTTGTGATTCTCCTCCCCACCCCACTGGGGAGGGGGGAGGAGTGAGAGGGCAGCTGTGTGGTTCTTTGTTGCCAGCTGAGGCTAAACCACAACAGGTGGTTAAGAAATGTTTCCTTTTTTAATCTCTTCATGGATAAGTAAGAAAGAGGAGTGTTCTCTGCCCCTGTTCTTGTTTCCTGTGATTCCTTAGTCATGGTTTGTTTATCATTTTCATGTGCTCAGTAGTGAGTTTGATTTGTTCTGTTTCTATTCTGTCATATGCAAAAGGCATTGTAGTACCATTCATTTTTGCCACTGATTTGTTTACTCGATTTTAAAATTAATCATTAAGTTTTAAGAACAGTTGCAAATACTCTGCTGGTTCCATGTTTGCTCACAGGGCATCTCTGAATTTTTTTTTTTATTATTGTGAGGAAATAAGGGAATTCACTGCATGTCTTCATATGGACCCTGAACCATACATGTAGTAAGTCTATTCTGCAGGTACTAAGTATATAGTAGTGACTTCCAAGGTCAAGTTTTGTAAAATTTTTATGGAATGATGTGAAGCTGTGGTTTTTCAGTGGGTCTGGATGAACTGAACACCTTTGTCAGTAACAGTGTGTTCATTTCTGACTCTGTTACCCCTGAAAGGCCACAGTAAAGTTTCTTTAATGATGTAGAATAAGACCTGTGTGGTCCTTGTCATGTTTGAATCATGTCCCAACAGCCCACAGAAGCTCTGCAGGTGGCTTGGATGTAGAATTGCTCCCCATAGCTGTGGTAAATGAGCCTCTAGTATAGATTACTATTTAATTGGTTTGAACTATTTATATCTGTGACCCAACAGTTACAGCGTGTCACAGTATTTCAAGACCAATGTCTTGCCCTTGGTGACCTGACAGGGTTTTTGTAAATCCTGAGAGACAAGTAATATGGAAATAGACTCGTTAAGATTCATCTATTAGTTAGAAGTCTTCCAAATTACAGCTGTGTTTAGGTCCCAGTAAGTTCACAACGCGGCCTGGCTTTGTGGTGAACTAGCTCAGTCACATTTATTATCTCTACACGGTTAGTAAATACGCAGGATGGCAGCATGGTTACAGGAGCGGAGCTGGGAAATCCTTTGGCTTCCTATGTTTCTGTCCTGAACACAGGCATTTCTGGAAAAAGTCTCTAGAACCCATTTTTTCTCCTGAACAAATACTTTGAAAATGACATTAAAACATTCAGCCATTCAGTCAGGAAGAAGCAGTAGATAATGTCATTAGTATAACAAAGATGGCATAGCTGGACAAAACCCTCAAGCTAAATTCATCGAAGTACAGTGTATGGGGCTCCAAAATAATCACGAATTTGAACTGAAGATGGTACACATTTTTGCCTAGGAAATAAGAGTGCCAATTAGACCATGTTAAAAGATTTAATTCCCTGACTTTAGAGAGAATTTTATTTCAGAACTGCTAAAACTTTTTCTGGATATCAGCTTTTTTGTTGGAACTTAATGTTTCAGCATAGCAACACTGTACAAGGCCATGGCCAAAGTGGTGTGTGATGAGAACAGTCAGAATGTCATTCATCTTCAGAGTTCATGAAAAACTGAAAGAACTTTGAAATTTATGATAGTGGAAGACAATGAGTATTTTACTAGGGCCATTCAGGACTGTCATTTGCATGAAATTAAAGATGGTCTCTTATAAATTTATGTATGAAGTTCTGACAATTCATATCATTTCAGAGACGAAGATTTAGAATATGATACTGGAATAACTTTTGGTAGATATATTGCTAGATCAAAGTCTGTTGATATTAATATAAAATCTTAGTTTTCTTTATCTTTTACAAGGGACGTTTTTTTTCTTTTTCCTGGAGCAGTCTCCAGTAATCAGTGGTTCAGCAGGATTTTAGCATGCCCTGTGCAGGGAAGGATAGAACACTCGTTTAGCACTGTTTGCTGCTTGATATGTTTAAAAGGTTTCTTCAGATGGGCATTTTTGAGGTTAGAATTCAGTGCAGGAAAAAAAATAGCTCCTTTATCCAATACAAAAGCTCAATATGCCAAAAGAACAGATAGACATTTAATGATGTACAGAGAAGCTCTTGTGCTTTGAGGGTGGAGTAGCATATAGGACCATAATACAAGTTCAGATGCCATGAAAGAATGTAGGCAGGAATGTTGTAGGCCAGAAAAAAATACAGATGATGTTCTACTAATAAAATATCCTCATGTTATCACCCTTGGCTAGCATTACTGCCTTAGCTTGGGTTTTGTATTAATTATTGAAAATTGTGGATTTTGTGCTCCCAAGAAGAGTGCTTTATTATTACAAACGCAGCTGACATCCTGCAGCTGCCAGCACCTTTTTTTAACAAATTCCATCTTCTGTGTTTTAGTGTATGAATCAGCTTGCCAGAATGACAGTATATTAGAGTATTAGACAGCATGGCAGGGGTAGGAAAAGTAAGTAGCATAAGTTAGGCAAAGCTGAAAAATAAGAGCAAAGATGACGATAGAGTAGATCTGTCATTGACATAAAATCAGTGTCCTTAAACAATTTATCTGAGCTATGTTGATTAACAGTAGCTGGTGATCTCGTACAACAGGTAGTAGAAAAAGCATATTAGAGTAGATGTAATGACCTAGCATTCATAGTTAGGTTAATGATTGATTGACCTAATGCTCGTCTTTGGAAATCATGGTTATAAATTTATTAACCAAAGACATCCATAATATCATTCATGGTCTGTAGCCATGACACACAGTGTCCTCCTGGCTGAGACCTCGCAGTATGATTACTTTCTTCAAGTGTCTATGGCTACTAACCTGGTCACATTTGAAGACCTTTGCATCATGCCGTGGTCAGTAAAATGTGCTCCAGTCATCTAGTTTCACTCCTATAGCAATTAAAAAGACAATAAATCATGGGTTGTTTATACAATGTAACTATAGCTACAGAATGTAACTATAACGAATGATTTCCAGAACATCTGGATGGACGTGGATAATGATATGCAACTGTAATTTATCTGGATGCACTGTAACTTATTTGGATGCAACTGTACTTAGTTTATGATTAATGTTATATCTAGATGCTCATCTGTAGAAATATTGTTTGAGCCTAACAGTTTTTACTTTAAAATATCTATTTATTTTGACAGTAACAAAGGATTTTCTCTATCACACGGGGGTAGTTGAGCAAGTAGAAACGTCTCCAAATAATTTAGCTGCCCGTGTATTTTCAGCTAGCAAATCTGTTGCTGATGGAAGGATCTAAGACAGTGGCAATACCTTTGATCTCTCCTACTGTCCTGCTGTGGCACAGCAAATTTTTTATGGCTTCTGGGCTTCTTTTCTGAAGGCTTTTGTTTTATTGTGAGATTCTGAGAATTTCTCAACCCGAGATGAATGGAATTGATGTTACATACACCCTTCAAAAGTGAACATTTATTACCAGGTGATTCCTTCTAGTCCTACATTCCTGTAATTCTTTTGCAAACTATTATGTCATGTGGTTTTATCAAGCAACAACAGAATTTAGTTGTATCAGGATGGAAATGTGAAGATCAAGGGTCTAGGAAATTGGGTGAAATTTTGTGGCCTATTGAATTTGAATGATATCTATGCGTACAAATGTTAGGCTCCCTGAAAACACAGCTACAATCCAATTTTAGTAAGTAATGAGGAGGTCTTACCTGCTGAAGAGAAGATATTACTTTATCAGGTACAAATTAGCTAGACATGGTGCTTGAAAATCCTGTCAATATTAACATTTTGTTTTTTCAACTTGTCTAGAACTTAATTTTTAAGAGTATCATTTAAGACCTCAACTTGTGTTGCAAGACAACTTGCATGGAAGATCTGATTGATATTCCAGTATGGATCAGTGCTAATGATGTTAGCACAGGAAGATAAGTCAGAATAAACATTAAATTGTTTTTTGATTGGGCTTATGTCCGTGCAAGTCTTGTGCAGTGCAGTGAATGATTTCTTCAGGGGAAAAAGATCTTTGAACGTTGTGTTGGATCAGTTCCCCACAATCTGTCTAAGTCAAGCTTTCAATATAATTTTCAAGCATGGTACTTTGAAGAAAATATCTGACCTACCAGATGATCATATTTCACTGTCACGATTATCATTGCCTCGATAATTAGCCATGTTTATCCAATTTCAGATGTTCTGTTGTGCTATTCCTCACTGGTGGGAAGCTGATGCTTTGGAAATGCAGTTCTGGAAAGGGATTATGTGACCTTTGAGGACAGACCTGCAGTTTCTGTCCATCAGCTCTTTCTCCAAAAGGCCCTTCAGTAGATGACCAAGTGGACAGATGAATTGTCCTTCCTGCAGGACTACTCCCTTCCTGGGGCCCATACAGGGACAGCATGGGGAATGCAACCTGTGCACATAGGGTACACAGTAAATCAGAGTCTTGCAGGGAGTGCTGGGCCATCTCTGTGCCGGTGGAGTCTATAATTAGAGTGGGGACCGAGGTGTATAGCATTACTGAAAGGACGTGGGATCGGTGTGTCACTGCGTATTAGTGATGTGATGAGCTGGGCCAGAAGGGAAAACTTCCATGAAGGCTTTGGAAATAGGGGGTCTGATCTCCACCCCAGTTGTGTTATGGCTTAGGGGGATTCAGCAATCGTATGTGGCTGCCAGTCTAAAGTGGTTTGGATTCCAGTGTTTGAATTTCTTCCTCTAGCTGAGAAGTTTCTGTAGCATAGCTGTAGCTGAACTCTCAAGCGTGCGAAAAAGCATAGCATGAAACAGGCTTGGAAGAAGACCCAGCTGTTTAGCAACCAGTCCGAATCATCAGCTGTGAATCCTTTCGTTTGCTTACAGAGGAAATAATATCAGATTAATAAATGAAGCATTGAGGGTCTGGGCTTGAAGGTATGCAGGCTCAAATAACACACATTCTAGGCAAAGACAAACTCAGACTGTAAATGGAGCTCAGAAACCTTCTGAGTCTGAACAGTGCTGGCTGTCTTGTAACCTGATTTGGTCAGGGAATGAAGAACTGATCCTTTTGGGGACTGACACTCAATAGTCGACATTTGTATGTGTCCTCCAGCAGCTTGTACATCTGCGTGAGACTGTTACCCTGCACTCTAAAATATCTTAATCTAGAACTCTATCAATGTTGAGCTCTTTTTTTTTAAAAAAAAAAAAGAAAAATTTGTACAGTGAGATGGTCTGAAATACTGGGTACATTTGCCATTTATTTGCAAGTGTCAGTTAAACTCTAATAGACTCATAGAATGGTTTGGGTTGGAAGGGACCTTAAAGATCATCTGGTTCCAACCCCCCTGCCATGAGCAGGGACATCTTCCACCAGCCCAGGGTGCTCAGAGCACCGTCCAGCCTGGCCTTGAGCACTGCCAGGGAGGGGGCAGCCACAGCTTCTCTGGGCAGCCTGTTCCAGTGTTTCACCACCCTGATGGTGAAGAATTTCTTCCTAATATCTAATCTAAATCTGCCCTCTTTTACTTTACAGCCATTCCCCCTTATGCTACAGGTCGTACAAAACCCCAGCTAGGCCAGTAAAACTGACCTCCCTGTTTTGCTCGTGGAGATTCAGAATTATTCCCCTTTCCCTGGGAATCACAAGGAATCAGTGACAGAATATAAAGGCTGTGCGTGAGATTTTCCAGTACTGACCTACTTCTTCTCTCATTAAAATCACTTTGAGTTTTACCATTGACTTCTCAGGCAGAGTCAGGCCAATATTGTGTGCTAATGAAATCACTTTCCAAAAAGCTTCTCCAGTAGTTGTGTCCAGCCGTTCCAAGCCATGGGTCACAATATGATTTCAAAAGCACCGAGGAGCCCGTCAGCGTTGTGAAACACGTTTCCTGGCCCTGGGTGGCTCAAATTTGCATCTCGAAGGCGGTGGCAGGATTTCGAAAGAATTTGCTTGTGCGTTTGCCTCTGTGGCCTCCCTCTTTAGGGCTGGTGGAGCAAAAGCATCGTGCAGAGGAGCCTGGCGGGCATACGGAGGGGGCTGCTCTGCTGCAGTTGCCCCTGCGTGCTCCATAGGGGTTGCAGAAGACAGGTAGTCCCAGAGAATTCACTGCTTTATGATTTCTATCGTGTGAGCTTAAAACATTTAGGAAGACTTCCCCCTCCCTTAATCCTTTCATAATTTGCACCATCGTTCAGTGTTTCACGCTATGTGGACACTCGACAGCTGAGAGAGCTCTGCCAGAGGAGCACAGGCATAATGAAATAGGATTTTTGAGGGGATTCAATGCATATCCTTAAGAATGAGCTTTACCTGGGTCAGTTTTTTCCTCAAATATCCAGGGGAAATGCTGAATAAGCATAACAGCCTAAATGGATGGAAGCCCAATTTTCCTAATATTAAGGGTAGAATCAGAGCCAGGGATTTGGTTTTGTGCTAAATGAACTCCAGGATATAAAGTTGAGACCAAAAGAAAAACAGAATTTTAAACTGTATGCTTTAAAGTTAATGAATAGTTACACTGTCTGGAACGCTACACAGGAAATAAAAACTCTGGGTTGTTTTTTTTTGCTTTTAAATTTTGGGGGCTTTGTTTTTTTCTTGCACAATCTAGCAGTCAGAGTTCTATAAAGGAAAGACTTGTGCATTCAGATAATTTTGGGTGATAAAATATTTTTTCAAAGGGGGGAAAAAAAAGATTATCTGTCCAAAAAATTTTGTGATGAGCCTGTGAAAGCCTGCGAAAGCAGCAACAGTATGCCCTCCAGTGACAGGAGCTGCTACAGCAGCAAGAAAGACAGTCTTGGAAGCTCTCTGGGGACTTCTGTACACAGGGAAGCACAGAAAGTTAAGATGAATTAATAAAAAATATGGAGTTAATACAGGTTAAGTGGAAGTATCTACATTCCGCTCTCACCACCCTCCCTTTAGCAGATGCTTTCATTCAGATGTGAAGTGCCCTTAATTTGCTGTAATCTTCGTACCCCTGGACATTCATAGAATTGTTTTTGGCTTGTAGACTAAAATATACCAGAAAAAGAATGCAGTTTCCACACACATAAGTAGCTGTCAGTTATAATAATTTTATATACTTTGACGGAGAGTCTTGCTGAAACAAGGAGCTTTGTGCTATGCGGTCCACCAGACCTTGATTTTGCAACTGGATTCCAGATGGAAACCCACTGGTTTGGGGCAGGGAGCTGGGACTGAGGGTATTCAGCATGCTGCCCTTCCTTGCACTGGAATTACTCCAGGGACTGAGCCCTGGAAGGAAATAGGCTGGGTTGAAAGAGAGGAGAGAGAACGCGGCATTTCACAGTATCACAGAATGTTCGGGGTTGGAAGGGACCTCTGTGGGTCATCTGGTCCAACCTCCCTGACAAAGCAGGGTCACCCAGAGCAGGCTGCAGAGGACCGCGTCCAGGCGGGTCTGGAATATCTCCAGAGAAGGAGACTCCACAACCTCCCTGGGCAGCCTGGGCCAGGGCTCCGGCACCCTCAGAGGGAAGAAGTTCTTCCTCCTGTTCAGCTGGAACTTCCTCTGCTTCAGTTTGTGCCC
>Ga0065711_1005272_pt1 | contig 20754 bp, 5 predicted proteins | sample Hoacrofraction12_FD_59098 | JGI IMG/M metagenome (GOLD analysis project Ga0065711, IMG submission 59098) | Hoatzin crop microbial communities from Cojedes, Venezuela - Epithelial fraction 12 v2 (version 2) | ecosystem: Host-associated > Birds > Digestive system > Esophagus > Crop | place...
GAAAAGAAAAGAAAAGAAAAGAAAAGAAAAGAAAAGAAAAGAAAAGAAAAGAAAAGAAAAGAAAAGAAAAGAAAAGAAAAGAAAAGAAAAGAAAAGAAAAGAAAAGAAAAGAAAAGAAAAGAAAAGGAGCTAGTGAATTGGCTCATTACAGCTAAGCTATCAAGCTAGAAATAAGCAATAAGAGTTAGTGTGTCTGAATATCCACACCACTTTCAGCTTCACATGTTATGATTTCACTGTCACATCAGCTGAACATGGAAGCATGTAAAATACTGGAGAGGAGCTACTATTTGAAGGTGAGACCCTTCCTGACCTCTTATTCCTTCAAATCCTCACTTGCAGTCTGTAACACATACAGCTATCAATGAAAGTGCCAATTAGTATGTTGACTGAACTGGAACCGAAGTCCCAGAAATTTAAGTACTGTGAGCAAATGAAGTGTTCAATTAAGATTTAAATTTTTTCTAAAATAATTTTTGGAGGGCAGGTACTTCAGGAAAATTAGTTGTTAAATGTTAAGTACAGAATGTATACTGTTTGATTTTTTACTGCGGGGTATACTTAAGACACGTGTTCTTAATTTAGAATTAGGTTTTGGACTTCAGTAACAGCCTAAAGTAATTTAAACTACTCCTTAAATTGTTCAGAATGGTCAGTTTAGTAATCAATATTTTTAGCTGTCATTTTACAAAGCTTTTATCTAGGAAGAACACATTTTAAAGTGCATCAACTGAGTTCAGCATTAAATGAGTCTCTATTGCTTGATTTTAAACACTCTAAAGGTTAAAATACATAGTTTGGGGCTTTTTTCAGTTTTAATCCTTTTCATAAGAAAGAGAAAGACGAGTCATTCAGACAGCTTTTCCTCCAGACAGCAAATACTGAAAGCATATCCAAAGCCTATGAAAACAGCCTGCAGGTTTTTTACAGGAGAAGCTTATTCAATGTGACAGATACACTCCTGTCTATACAGCAGAACATAATTACTGTTTCACGGTCAAATCCAGCAATCATTTAAACACACAGCAATTATAACCATATAATGAGCTTCCTTCCTCCCACCCCTGGCTTCTTCCGACTGTTCAGATCACTACATTCTTATGCCAAATCACTCGAAGGAAACATGCCAATATTCTAGATTATGCAAAGTCCTCACGACCTACACAGGCATCTGATGTTTAAGAACACTGAATGTGACCCTCAGTTAAGATGAATGTTACACATAATAAGCATTGTTTGCATAAACATAAATCAGCTTGTAGAGCTAACCTCTCCAATATAACTGCCTGCTGAATCATGGCTTTTGCTCTTACAGATACTACATTATACTGCTTTCTCATAGCATGAATTCTTCCCATCTTTCTAAAATAATGCCGTTTTTGAAAGATGGAAACACTATATTGCACTTTAGCCTTAAATGGTAGTAGAGGCACTTGGCAGCATAGATATCTAAGTAGGTAGCTGTTCACGGCCTATTTTATTCCATGGAGGAAAAGTACCCTGGACTGTGCTGAAGCCTGAAATGAGGGCCTAGTATCAAACTTGTTTTAAACCTCCTACTCATTTTCTAACCCTGTAGTTTCTTTACCTCAAGCTATTTTAACCCTGCTTTGAAACAGAATTATTCTGTTCATTATGGCATCAGAAATCACACATGTGCTCTGGACTGTATTAGGAAAGTTAAATCTTGTATGTAGAAGGGCATCACCAAGTTCAGAAAAATTTGTGAAGGTAAGCTTACATCAAGATAAGGTAAAACGGAAGCTCTTTGTTTCCCTCTCCATATTCTGTCTAGAAAATAGGTGTGTTTTTAGACCAGGGATGACACCAGCATCACATCCAAAAGTTCCTCAGCAAGTCAAACTGTCTTCCTCAGCAAGTCAAACAGTCCAATGTAGGTAAAGTTGTGTATGACACCTGCACTGTGTATACTGAGCCATACTTTAGATCACCTAGAACAGATGATGCTTATTTACAAATGGAACTTTCACTGTATGGCATACTATACATACACTGTAAAACATATCATAGGACTAAATAATATGCATAATGTTTTTACATATATTTCATACCCATTGTAAGAAATATTTGTTACAAATATTATTTCATATTAAATACAGATATTGTTATGTTAAAGAAGTACACTTAGATGCAAATTCTCATTTCACATTTATTGACAAGAAATGTAACAGGACCCCAATCTGCATAATTTTGTCAGAAGAGGGAATTTAGCAGTGAGATACTGGTGTACCTGAAGAAAGGTCTGAGCTTCATCATGTGTTTTATGAATTCTACCATCAAAACCAGCAGAAACACATGACAAAATCAGTGTGAAGTAAACTAAGAGCTTTTGCTAGAAAATATTTTCTGTTATTGCATGATGACGGTTATATTTTGGATGCACTGTCAAGCCATACCGCCTGTACAAGTCTTTCTGCTTATGACACACATGAAAACTGCAGCAGGTATTAGTGCCAGATGTTGTGAGCAAGGGAATATAAATCCCAGTAGGCTACTGGCAATTTATTGACCTTAGAGCATCATTCAAACTACTCTAATAATGCTGCAGGATTAACCCATAGTGAGCTCATCTGAGAACTAAGGGAGGTCAAAATAAATTATTTTCTCCCACAACTTCTAAGCTAACGTAATATAGTAGTTTAACTATTTACATCTCAGTAACAAAAGGAGTGTCTAATCAAGTTAACCTAGCACGCAGTACAATTAACATCAACTTCAATGAAATATTCACTGTACAAGAATCCAAACTCTTCCTTCTCATCCTATTACCACTGGGGGAAGTTATTGTTAGTCTTTTGAAGCCAGTCCTGAAAGTCAATAGATGTGAACTGTTTGGTTACACTGCAATAATGAGTGTGAAAGACCTTTGCTTTTACTAGAAAACACTGTACCAGAAAACTGCCTCCTTTACCTGATCGCCAGGTTGGAATTATGGCTAGGAGAAAATGATTGCATAGAGAAAATGCACAAAGACTGTTAGGGGTTTACTGGTTACAATCAATGATTTATGAAAAATCTGACAGATGTGTTGGCTCTAAAAAATCAGCAGTACCATCTTAGTGAGGAGCCCTGTACCACAAGTTACTCACTGTATTTTTCATCAGGTCTTGGCTCTGAAATGTTTGAAGATAGAGTTGAACTATACTAGAGTAATCTTGAGTTGATAAAAACACATGGCAGTTGCATATACTCATAAATTTGACTGATCATAACCTCTTCTGTAAAGCAGGATGGTATATATTAATGACAACAAGCTTAATATAGACCAGACAGAAAAAAAAAAACTAGCTACAGAACTATCATAAACTCTCTTTCCAGTGTCCACTGCTTGTAACATTTTCTGCTGTTTCCATACAAGGATACTCCATCTGGCAAGTTCTGATGCATTTACATCATCTGCACATTGTGCACATCATCTGACAAATGCTATGGCCAAAAGAAAAATAACTGACTAGCTATAGCAATAACATGATTTTCATGCAAACAATGGAGAGATCTTAAAATCACTGTCATGCTGCAACCATGACTAAGTAGTGTCAGATATATTGATGTCATGCACAAGATATTATGTTTGCCCGTTCATTCACTAGGCTCCCCCAATCTATCATCTTCCTTAGTTACAATGGAATTTGGGCATATTTGCTTTTTTGTTTCTTTGTTAATTTTTTTTTTTATTATACAGATATTTGTAATGTGCTTGCTTAAATTGAGGCATACTAATTTCATAACTTAATATTATAAACTTGAGCAATGTGATTCACAAAGTAGAATTCCATATGAACACAATGTTATACGAAAAAAAAACCTGAAATAATTTTAAAAAATGTTCTGAAAGAAGACATTTCAAAGACTACTTAATCTATAACTATATTTTTCACTTAAGAGTGTTTTAAGGAATATCGTTAAGCATTATATTTTAAATTTCTCTTAATTCATTGTGCTGTAGAATTTGCCATATAAATATAATTTATTTTACTTTTACATTAAGAGTTGAGATTTAGAGTCTTATAGCTTTTAGCACTGACAATATTAGGCTTTTTCTTATAGAAAATAATTTCACTTACCAGTAGGAATACAAACCTTTCATTTAATTGCTAGACATTTCTGAGTGCTATTAAAAGTACAGATGACAAAACCAAACTGTTGAGTATTCATTAGAATTTTTCAAAACACTATTTGTTTTGCAACTGCATTACTAATAGTTTTATACATGATAAGGTAGAATTGCAGAAAAGAAATTTCTTTAACTAACGATTACATTGTATATAGCTATCTTATATAGCTTCCCTTCATAAGAAGTTGGTAAAATTGCTCTGCTCATTACAGAACACCTCAAGGTGAATTATTCACGTGCACTATGATGAAAAGCAGGAAGAGTGGCTATCTTTTGAAGAAATAAAACTCGAGCTACTATATATAGGTAGCTATTTGAAATTATTCAGTATCCAAAATAATTCTCTGAAACACTTCAGAACAAGGTATAAGTAGTATCTTTTACTATTAATGGCAGCACATTAGGGGCAACGCTTTACGGCTTTAAACTGGTTGGTTGACCACTATGACCATGACATAATCCTCTTTCCTGTCTACTTATATTTCTTTTTAGATTTAAAACTCAAGCTCCTTATATTCATGTTTATACTACCTAGCTCATAGCCATGTCGTGTTACATGGTCCTGTCATTTGCCTGTTCATGCCTTTTCACTTCTTTAAGCTCTTTTTCTTTTTTTTTTTTGTTTCAAGAATGACAAATTGTAGCACTTATAGAAGTGTTCTGGATGGTTTCTGCTGTGAAACTGCAAAAAAATTCCTACAATTCACAGCATAAAATACAACAGGCAGTGAAGGATGCACGAAATACGTCATACAATTAAAATGGTCGTCAAGAAGTTTGGTATGACTAGTGGAATTCCTCTAGAATATACACCAACTACACTCATTTTCTCTACAAACTTGTAAAGATAAATTGTTCCTTTCGCAGTTTCCCCTTTTGAGCATTTTTTAAAATGAACTTATTCCAAAAGACTTGCAAATTAGCTCTATCTTCCACCTAAAAGTGCTAAAGGACAGCTAAACATCAAAACCAAATTAAATCAAATTATTTAAATTTCAAACAAAATAATGGAATCAGAAATCCATGATACACCTTTAACCAATAACTGGACTATTTTGTATGCTATATTATTTTTTGCTCGTTTTGTACTTTTTTTTGCTGACAGTATCATCCTAAAAATGTCACTTGGGTACTCAGATTTATGTAAGCAGGGAATATATGTTTCACTTGTAATATGAATTGAAAAGAAGATAAGTGATCTTGAAACAGCCTGAACTAAAAGCATTTGTGAACAAATTTTAGGGAACATAAAGAAGTGAGAAAACAACCATTACTAAAATAAATGAGACCTCCATAAATGTCAAAACACTTGAAAAAAGTAGTTGTCATTATCACAAATTCTCGGACAGGAAAACTTAGGTAAAAACAGGTTAAACATTCAGCACGCTGTGAAATAGCTGGTCAAACATTTATGTAAAACTTTATCTCCCACCTCCTAAACTTCAATCACTGCAATTTCCTCTTTGGCAGCAGTAATATGGAAGTAGGATGACTAATGTCCCTGTAATTTTTGTTAAAAGGTGAATATCACAATCTTCAATATAAGTCAAAGGTGAAATTCCTAAACTACTTCTTAGTCAAAAGTATCTCTGTAGACTCTCCATGCTAGGTCTCCTGTCAACAATCTCTTTTCTTTACTCTGTAAACCAAGTCTAGCAATGCTAATGCTAAGGAACATATTAATATTGATACAGTACTATCCAAATACTTTTAAACATGTTATTTCACTGTAGTAAAACGACCTGGTAATCAGATGGACAGGCTCCATACCACTGATAGTGCTATTCTTCTTATACAAAGTTTCTCATCTGAGACTTCTTGACAGACTTTTTTCACTCCATCATTTTTTCTGACAGTGATGCATCAAACCTCAAACCAGAACTGAATGCCTAAATAGACTATATGAAAGAAGAACTGTGGGGTTTTTAGAGTTTTCTAATACTTGTGGCTATGAAAATTACTAGTTACTTTGACAAGATGCAAAAGAAACACTTGGCTACTGTACACAAGTGTAGCAAAAGCATGGATTCCACTGGTGAATTTAATTCTGCCATATTTGCAAACAGTTGGGCCCAGAGGGTGGTGACCGATAACACAAACTGTATGTCAAGCCCGTTAACAAGTGGTGTACACTAGGAGCCAATACAGGCTCCAACCCTGTTCAACATCTTCATTAATGATCTGGATGATGGGACAGATTGTATCATCTGCAGGTTTCCTGGTGACATCAAAATCTGGATGAGTGTCTGATACACCACAGTGTTGTGCTGCCATCCTCAAAAGGCCGGAGAAATGGGCCAATAGGAACTTCATGACATTCGGCATAGGGAAGTCACCAAATCAAACATGAGCCAGCAATGTGTCCTTATAGCAAAGAAATCTAATGGTATCCTCTGGTCAATTAGATAAAGTATTGCCAGCAGGCGGTGGGATGTGATCCTCTTCCCATTATTCAGCACTGGTGAAGTCACACCTGGAGTACTGTGCCTGACTGTGGGCTTCCCAGTACAAAAGAGAAATGGACATACTGGAAAGAGCCCAAGAAAGGGCCACAAAGATGTTGAAGGGATATTATCAATGCATACAAATACTTAAAAGAAGGACATAAAGAAGATGGAGCCAGGCTCTTTCCAGTGGTGTCCCATGACAGGGCAAGAGGCAGTTGGCACAAACTCAAACATCAAAAGTTCTGTCTGAACATAAGGAAATTTTTTTGCCGTAAAGAAATAACTTTTTCCAGAGACCTGGAAAAGGTTGCCTAGAGAGATGGCAGAGTCTCCATCCTTGGAGATCTTCAAAAGATGGACATGTTCCTGTGCAATCAGCTCTAGGTGACCCTGCTTAATCAGGAGTGTTAGACCAAGTGATCTCCAGAAGTCCTTTCCAACTTCAACCACTTTGTGATTCTGTGATATTTGGCTTCACATTTTAAAATAGAGCTTTTCTGTGGAGTGTTTTTGAGCCAGTTGGTGGGAGGCAAAAAAACAGAGTTCATAACATGACATGAGACTGAAATCCCAGTGGAACCTCTGTGAGGCTCAGACCTTCTCCATCTTCTTCGTACTGGGGGGACTAACAGTATTAACATCTCCAAGGCAGTGCAAGGGAGTGCACCAAAAATTTGACACACAAACTATGCTTCAGACATATACATTCCTTCCAATATTCTCTGAGTATTTAGCTGATGTTTGACCATGTGAAATATTCCTTTTTGAGTCCTCTCTTTTCCTTTCTCTTTCTTTTGCCCAAATTTTTGTTTTTCTTCTGTAAAAATGCTGAGCCTGTCTTTCCTCTTCAGAGTTCTTATTTAAGTCCTGATCTTAAAGATAAACAGTTTGGATTTTCTGGTGTGTGCCATTGGTGATGGTGATGCAGTTTTGCACCCCTTCTGTCCTCTTTACCAATTTCTTTTCCTGGAAAGTAGTGAGTCATGAATCACAGCTGGTTTGGCGGCCAGACCTGGTGAGCATCCACTAAATTCCCAAGCTGTTCTCACAGCTTTCCATCAGTGTCGGTCAGAAACAGGGTACTGGAGTAAACTGTACCCATATCCTTTCAGTCTTTCTTCACATTAGGTGAGTGTTTTATTCACCGGGGCGTTATGCCATGTTTCTTTCTCTTTTCTGCCTTTCACTGTGTGAGTAGAATGTGAGCATACCTTTACATAAGAGAACAGCTCCAGCAGCAGATGAAGAGAGGATGAGACTGCACTTACCAGGCAATTTATCAAAGGCAATATCTGACATTTGGGAATGGACCCAGTACTGGAGATTCTAGTAGTTTTATTTCTTGGGTTTTTGGTTGTTGTTTTTTTTTTTTTTTCTTTTGGAGAAACAAAATTTGAAACAGTTTTCTTTCATATTAATATAGAAGAGGAAGATTTTAATATCTAAAAAAATAAGCTAACAACAAAAATTTATGAGTTTTGCAGCAGTAACAGTTGGAAAACCCAGTTACTCTACAACATTGCAGAGGTGTGTGGTAGGGTATGAATCTAGGGCCCTTGAATGGCCATTAATAGCCAGCAGAGGTCTATCACCAATTCATCATGCTCCTTTGGAAATGTGGTTAATAAAAACAGTCTCTTATTTCTTTCTGTTTTTTCATGTTCAGCAGATCTGAAATGAAAAAGGACTTCATTGTCTAGATGTCACAATGTAGGGACTAATGTATGCATTAGAAATATCTTAATGTAAACATCCAGAGACAACTACTTTTTCGAATTCTTCCATCTATCATATTTCCTGTTTCATTTGTCCACACATAACAACAAATTGTATGTGAAGTAACTTGTCGCCATTAGAGGGAGCCCTTGTATAAACACAACTGGGCACCGCATTGAGGTTTCTTAATCCTCCCTTTAAAAATTATTATAACAATTCTTTTTTATTAATTCCCAGCATGTAAGTATGAAACTATTATGCTTCATTTATGAATGCCTAAGCACATGTACCTCACAAATACTCCCTGAAAACTGAAAATGTGAACGTGTTTCATAATAGCATTACTGGGATTCTAAACAATCCTTATCCTCTAACGACTCTCAAAGATTAGCTAATTCTTTATCTGAAATGAATATACATATACTTTTTAAAAAGTGGAACTGTAGTCCATGAATTTGGATTCTTATAATCTAAAGGTAACCATTATGACCTCTGAGGATAGCAACCAAAGTAGTTTTTAATGGAAGTGTGAAGACAAATTATTACATATATAATTTTTTTAAATACATCCATTTGAAAGAATCTGCAAAATATTGAACACATTGAATTCTGAATCTGGGATGCAGTGTAACTGCCCTTTCTAATTCCAAATAGGTCTGAAGTTTAACCAATACTGTGCTGAGTAAAGATATATTATTACTAATGTTATTTAATGTTGAGTAGCAAGTCAAATACATTTACATATTTAGAAATAATAAGTTCCATAACTGCTATGAAATGTTTTCAAGGAGCAGTAAACTATTTAACCTGTTTATTTTACATATTTATTCATTAAAAGTTGTAAAATTTGGGGGGATGGTGTATTTCTTATTATATGAATTATAGGTAGGAATCAAGATTCATGAATATACTTCCACAGCACATAGAATAGCACAGACACTGCCAGAAAGAAATAATAAATAGATAAAAAATCAGGTAATTTATGACTAAAATAGCTATGATGTAACAGCAGTGTGTATACTGCAATGACAAAACAGTATGTGGGAATCCTGTTTATTCAAAGCAACATAAAAAACTGTGTCTTAATCTTACAATATAACATTCCTTTGCATATAATTTCACACTCTGCTCTGAGATGAAATTAAATGACCAGAAAGAAAGGTAGGAAACCTCATTAACTATGCAACATAGAAATGGCAGAGAAAATGCTTTGTAGCTCTTACGTCCTCTGGGTCATAGACAATAAACAGTTCAATAAAAAGACTTCCTACTAAATTTATTTCTGTTGCTTTTCATATCCAAAGTCTCACCATTTCTGACTTTAGACAAATGCCTGTATATGAATTCTCCTGTAACTCATTACTATGGACTCACAGTAGTCTATAACACACCAACTTAACACAATGATAGTTAGTTTCTTATACTGCTACAACTTCCAAATTAGTCTAATATTTCACCCATCTCACCAAAAACTTCAGAGGAAAATTATAACTTTTCTTTTTACATAGTGCTTGCCATCCTGCTTACAAGAAAGCTTTTGGAAAGCAAGCACCCTCCATATTGTTTGCCTTAATTTGCTAAAAAATACAATGAAGTGAATCATAGAATCACAGAACCATAGAATCATAGCATGGTTTGAGTTGGAAGTGACCTTAAAGATCATGTGGTTCCAACCCCCCTGCCATGAGCAAGGACATCTTCCACTAGACCAGGTTGCTCAGAGCTCCATCCAACCTGGCCTTGAACACTGCCAGGGAGGAGGCATCCACAGCTTCTCTGGGCAACCTCTTCCAGTGTTTCACCACCCTCATGGTGAAGAATTTCTTCCTAATATCTAATCTAGATCTGCCCTCTTTTAGTTTACAGCCATTCCTCCTTGTCCTATCTCTACAGACCTTTGTGAAACCCCAAAGAAACTCACTTAAGAGATTGAGTTTTTCAGATAGACTGTAAACAGTAAGGCCGAAAGAACTTTCTGTATACTAATTCTGTATTAAATTTTATCAGAAATGTTCAGCAAATATATGTTAAGGTTGCATTCAGAAGTAGTTATCAGCGAACGGGAAAAATTAACTCCAATGTGTAAAATAGTTCCTGTTAAGAACATCTGGTGTACAAAAGCAGAGGTTCAGTTTTCCAGAAATGTCAGTATTCAGGGTAGCCACACTGAAAATAGATGGCACAACAGGATCATCCCCCAAATTCAAGTTTCCTGATGACATTCCCTAACTATGCTTTATTTAGTTAATCATACTTCTAGCTGACCACTTTTATTCTTTGGTTACACACCTACACTGAAATAGACTAACACTACTTAATGGACTTTTATAGAAATGAAAGGTAAAGTGAAATCAGAGCTATAGCTAACTGATACAGATATTGAAATGACCATTCAGATAAAAATAGGGTTAAAACTTATCACTTGCCTAATGTAATCAAATACAAAGGATTAAGGACATGAACACTATCATATTCTCCACTATCTAACTTCAATACGCAATTTTTATCAACAGATTTTCTATTTTCAACAAGTTTGCTATATCTATGCAAGGCTTTCGTTTTCATCAAGTCCTCTTTCTTCTGTATTGTAAGCAGCAAGACTACATCACTTTGGGATGAAAAATATGGCGAGAGTAATATATAAAACTTCTAGCATTCAGATGAAAAAACTGGGTGCTGGAGTCAATTGGTTGTGTGAGAATTTCAGTTGTCCATACGTATTCCTAACTCAAAATAAAATAGACTTCTAGCTTTCATGCTTTCAGAGAAAAAAATTAGAACGTGTTTTGAGCTACCTTCATTATCTTCTTAGCTTGAATTAGAAGTTGTGAAATTGTCTGGTTGAGAACACTATTATTTCCTTCTGGGAGGATTAAAAAAACAAGTAACAAACAAAAAAACCCCTCCAAAACCTAAAAATCAATTTCAGTTAGTGTCCTGGGTTCGGCTGGGACATGTTTAATTTTCACAAGAAGCCAGGAGTAGACACAGCCAGCATGCTGACCCAAACTGGCCAAACAAACAGGATATTTGATACTGTGTGACACCACGCTCAATTTTTAATTGGAGATCTGATCGCGGAGGGCAATCAGGTTTTGGGAGCACACTGGACATCAGCTGCAGTGAGAAAACCGCACTCTGTATCATTTGCTTCTGTATTCTTTCTATCAGTATTATTGTTATTATTTTCTTCTCCTTTTGCTGTTCTGTTAAACTATCTTTATCCCAACACACGAATTTTGCCTTTTTCTTCCTATTCTCCTCCCCACTCCACTGGAAGGAGCAACAATAGACTAACTGTGCGGTACTTTGTTGCCAGCTGGGGCTAAACAACAACGGTTACGTATCAGGAGACTATGATAACTTTCTTCTGATTACGAATAAAGAAAGATTACTAAGTGAAAGAAAATGTTTAATATTCTATGATTCTGTGCTTAACTTCCTGCCATTTTCCATCTTTTTATTTGCTCTAATAAAGTATTTTTTTTTTCCATTCACGAGAAACATTTGCCAGCATTTCAGTAGGGTTCACAGTTCATCATTGATTTGATTGATAAATTTGGGTGTTGTACCCTCTTAAGACTCGTGAATAGGAGGAGGGCCACAAAAATGATCAGAGGGATGGAACACCTCTCCTATGAGAAAAGACTGAGAGAGCTGGAGCTGTTCAGCCTGAAGAAGAGTAGGCTCTGGGGACACCTTATAGCAGCCTTCCAGTACCTGAAGGGGGCCTGCAATAAAGCTGGTGAGGGACTTTTTACTAGGGCATGCAGGGACAGGAGAAGGGGTAGTGGTTTTAAACTGAAAGAGCGTAGACTTAGATTACATCTAAGAAAGAAATGAGGGCTGTGAGGCACTGGAGCATGTTTCCCAGAGAAGCTGTGGATGCCACCTCTCTGGAAGTGTTCCAGGTCAGGCTGGATGCGGCTTTGAGCAACCTGGTCTACTGGAAGGCGTCACTGCCTGTGGCAGGGGGGTTGGAACTAGATGATCTATAAGATCAATTCCAACCTAAACCATTCTATGATTCTATGCATACAAGGTGAAAAAAAAAACAAACAATACTAACTGGGGAACATGTGTTCTTGGTAATGTTCAACTTAGTGAATATGATGCTTCAAAACACCTGCAGTATAAGCACAAGAGACAGATACATCATGGAACAAAGTCATGTTCCAGTCACAAGTGCAGAGCTTAGCTATTCATAAATATACAAAAAAAATAAAGTTCTCTCTTCAGAGACAAACATTTAAAGTAACCCAAAGTGGTAAAATGTTAGTACTAATAAGAAATCCTCTATCAGTGCTGAAGGTGGTAACAGCATGAGACTATTTTCTAGTGATTCTGTTTGGAGCCCAGATGGAAATGCAGAGCAGTAGAAAAAGGGTGTAGAAATTTCAATTAAACTAAGCAAGGAAGCGTTTTTGAAAGAAAGAAGCCTGCACCTGTGGAATAAAATAGTAGAAGCTTTAGCAAAATGTCACTTGATCTCCCAGGAAACCTTTTGCTGTAGCCTATTTTAGCAGAAATGATTCAAAGAATATTATTTACTCAGGGGGCAAGGGGAGACAAGAAAGAAAGGATCTTCTAAGTTTGGGAAAAGATCTACAAGTAGCTGGAAGAGTGTGCGGATTTTGGCTGAAGCAGAGTTAATTTCTTCCACTGAAGCTTGTATGGGGCTACTTTTTGGATCTGTGCTGAAAACAGTGTTGATAACACAGACATGTTTCAGTTATTGCTGAGCGGTGCTAACACAGAGTCAAGGTCTTTTCTGCTTCCCACATCACACCACCGGCAAGTAGGCGAGGGGTGCACAAGAAGTTTGGAGGGGACACAGACAGGACAGCTGACCCCCACTGACCGAAGCGATATTCCATACCACGTGATGTCGTGCTCAGTGTATAAAGCACAGAGAAGAAGAAGGAAAGGGGGGCATTCAGAGTGATGGCATTTGTCTGCCAAAGTTATACATGATGAAGCCCTGGTTTCTTGCAAATATGTCTGAACACCTGCCTGCCAATGGGAAGTATTGAAAGAGCTGCTTACTTTGCTTTATTTGTTTGTGTGTGCAGCTTTTGCTTTATCTATTAAACTGTGTGTCCAGCTTTTGCTTTACCTATTAAACTGTCTTTATCTCAACCCACGAGTTTTCTCACTTTTACCATTCTGATTTTGCCCCCTGTCCCACTGTGGGGAGAGTGAGCAATTGTCTGTCTGATGCTTAGTTGCCAGCTAAAGTCAAAACATTACAAAGAGACATTCTCATTCCAAGCTTCATTGAAGACTGGAAGGTTTCTTGCCATCTGTTGCAATTATATTTCTTTCTAGACTTACCACTGGTATCTTAATATCTTGATCCTACATAACGCACATAGGTTAAACACAGAAAAAAGCACAAATACAAGTATTTGTTCACATTAAACAGGAGTCATTTATATCTTCTGTATTTGTCACACAGAAATTTTGTGTCTGAAACAGAATCCATTATTAGTACCCTAGGCAGCCTAATAATGGTAGTTCAGCCTTTCCTCTCTTCCTGTACATTTAAATACAAATAACTGACTAGGCAATAGAATTGACTAGCAAATATGGCATACAATGACTGCAATCAAGAACACATGATGGACAGGGAAAAGTAAGGACATTCCAACAAACTTCAGCACATGGTACAACTGTGGAAAGGAAACGATAAATGACTGAGATGGTTGTGCCCATCAGCTACTGGAAGGGCAGGCAGAGAGAGCTGGCTGCCCTAACAGCAAGAAAAGAGAAAACAAAGAAGAAGGTCTCTGAAGAAACATCATGAAATTAGATCTCCAAATAGAGATGGAACAAGACTGTTATAATCTTTGTGGCTACTGCTCAGAGTCATCTAGGCTGTGGCATATATGCGGATCAAGCCTATTGTATTGAGTATGCCTTTGTTTCTTTGACTCTGACACAGTCTTTTTGCAGGTATAAATTTCAACAACTCCACTGATCTAAGGGAAAATATGACACATGGTTCATGGCCTGAAGACACATCAGTGATGTTCACCATCTTTCTTCACAACAGGCTGTCTGGTGAAAAGTAGAAGGAATGTAAGGTACCAGTACTGTATTAATAATAATTCTGATATGTTACTTTCTGTAGAAAAGCTAAACCAGATCAGCCCCATTGAACACTAAACCAATCTCCTCTACAGAACATTTTACTTCATCTTCTCTGCTAAGAAAAAAAAAAATAGGCAAGCTCTATCAGGAGCTGATAACATTTTGACTGCAGTTGTTCCAACTTCTGTATCCCAAGTTCAAAAATACAGAATGCAGTCATGCCAAATGACATACCCCTTGTAAGTCCAACTCACACTGGTGCTGATTTATCTCATAGGTAGACATTTAAGCATTTGCTTTATAGTCCCTAGTGTTACTGCAAATATTACTTAAATCTAGCTCCATGCAAATGGTGTTACAGCAAGTGAGAGATGCATCACAAGAAGTCCAGAGTAAGAATACAGAAGTATATGCACGTCTTGCTGTTACAACAGGATGAACATAACACTCAGTCTAAGATTTCAGGGGTCTGTCAAGGGTTTTCAGCTCTAATAATCAGGAATCAGACCTTACATGGGGTAAATGGGAATAAATTCCATTTAGTGCAAATGACATGAGTAACCATAACTCTACTTCTTCACTGGAGGTGACTGAATATATGGGAATAGTGCTGGAAGCTTTTCACATCTATCTCTTTAGTTTATGTAATCATAACAAAAATTTAATTGCATCTGTATCTGTACATCTGTCAGTAAGGGTTAAAGGTAAAATACAGATCAGTCAGAATAATGTTAATAATGGGTGGGGCTTGTATAGATTACAAAGTCCACACTACGTGACATTTACTCCTAGACATTCAACCATTTTCTTTCAATAATTTATGGCCTACTGTATAAAGTGTCATTGAAAAGGCATGATCAATATGAACTATGTTTCTTTGTATTAAAAATGATCCTCCTTAAAGGAAAGAACAAATAAATTGTCTTTTCACTTGCTCCTCATGACGCCCCTAGAGGGAGGCTCTCATGCCAGCAACGTTTGTAAGACAAAAATAAAGTTACACAGCTCTGCTGAAGTACAAGTGTTGCCAGCTTCTATTATCATAATTTCCAGAATATTTAATAATTTTTATGTCTAACATTTATGACAAAGTTTGAAGGCTGAGAGGCAGTAATTTTTGTACTGCAAAACTGGAAATTGTGATAAAATGACTGCAGGTACATGGGTAGTCACATGTCTCCAGCTAAACTTCTGTTTGCTCAAGTGTAGTCTTGATATTGAATTTTATTCCATTAATTTAGATATTCTAAACAGACCACGTGGGAAAAGCTTTTCCACGAGAAACAGTACCCTCCCACAGTGCACTGAAACTGTTCCTAAACTCATTTTTCAAATGAAAACTGGGGATGGATGGCATCTCATGGCTTTCTGTAGGGCAGGAAAAGAAAACAATAACTTAACACTGAGAAAAATTAGAATTTGACTACTTTATTTCTTCTTCATATTTTTTTATTGTAGGCATTGCTTGTGGAACTTAGATCTCCATAAAACCCTCTTTTGTTCTACAAGAATCTTGACAAAAATAATGTTAGTTCATTGACTATATATTTGTGACACAAGACATTTAATTTCAAACCAGTTTTAATAGCAATTTTAGAGGATTTTTTGATGTATAGAAAGCTGAAGTAGTCTATAGGAAGGTGTGTGAGACATTAATTTTCAATGCCTTAGACTTTTTGTAATACTTTAGCCTAATGGATCTTGCTCAGATTCTAACATCGTTAAACTGGTTTTGCTGCACAGTGGTGCTGTAGAGTGGGTATAAATAAAGCTCTCTCAAGGGGTTAATTCTAGTTTGCTAGTCATCCCTACCTACTCTGTGTGTCAGGAAAAAAACTAAGTGCAAGGCAGAAGGGAACAGAGATTTAGTCTCACTTACCTGGAGAAAACAATGCATCTAAACAGATCAACTGATTCTGAAATGCTTTTGAAATGCATTCAAATTGAGATCTAGCTATCTGAGAACTTGAAAGAATTCAGATACAAATCTAAATTTGAATTCTAGTAGCAGGGTCCTCTAATTTTTTTTTATATCTCATGTAGGGATTATTGAAAAAAAATGTAAAACAAATTATCATTTGATTCATGTAACAAACACCAAAACCTATCTAAAAATTATTCCTCACCTAAATAAAGGAAACACAGAATTGCAGAGATGCATATTAGTAAAAGTATTCTTAATCCACTTTACAAATATAGGTTGCACCAGACAAAAGTAGTTCTACTGAAGACTGTTTTTCATTTACAATTGACACTAAGCAGATTAAGTCTAATTCACAATCCAGTGTTAAGGACAGCAAGTACTTAAGCTTATTTGGCATTTTTTTTTTCATTTGAGCAAAAAGAAATAAGGAGAACATTACAGCCATGTGACCATGGGGGTGGTCCAGTGAACCCAAACATTTTATCAGTACAGTGGAGGACAGCTTATTCCTTGACTTTGATCAGTGAATTCCAGTATGTTTGTGCTACAGCAGAAACTCCATTCAATGTTCTAAGGAAGACCCAAACCTAGAAACAAATAAATCAAGACAAACAAAAACCCAAAACTATTAAGAACTAATTCACTAGTGTGTTTTACAATTACAAGGGGTGGAAGAACATTCTGGGAAGGGAAAGAGGTGAAAACACTTCCTTCAGGCAGTCCATCTGACAGTCAGTAATCCACTCAAAGCAGCTGGAAGTCAACTCAGTCATTCTCAAGATCCAAGTTTCCGATTCTTGATGTCTAACTAATTTTAAAAATAGGTCAGTTCCTATTCCATGACAGCACATGACGTACTTTTTTTTTTCCTCTTATGACCCTCAAGTTTAGGACTACACCAGTACTGATTTTGTTCTGTAATACAGTCTGGTCTTATAATACATACCTTCTCTTTGAAACAAGGAATTGTTTTCTCAAAAAAAAACTTTGTCATAATTGCATAAATCAAGAGTCAAGCTAATTACAAAAGGAGACTGCTTCTGCTTGTCAAACTAACATCTTGGCAATCAGAAATGATGTCAAAATAAGTACAGGAAAAGGACACAACAATTTAATAGAATATCAGTTCTATATATTTTTAGAACTGTCAGAACATGAAAGTCGTTCTTCAGCTATCGAATTACATTTCAAATTATCTTCACATAACACAGAGTGACTGGAGGATTTCTAATATGTTTTAACTGAAAGTATCATATATGTTGTACTTTAAATATTAATAAATATGCTTTGTAATTTCCTTTTTTCATACCATAAGTTAAGAAGCAACTAAATATTATATTTATACACAATTTCACATAGTTTGGTAAATGTCTTTAAAATGTATTCCCCATAAACATTTTGAATAAATACACATTAAAAAAAATAACAAGTGAGAAGCACACAGTACCATAATAGATGGATAGGATTCCATCACAAACATGAATTTAGTAGGTATTAAGTCATTTGGTCATGTAACTCTTAAAATAAGTTATCTTTTTTATAATACTTTTTTATTTGAAGGTACATAGGCTAGCTTAAAATGGGTGTTTTCTTACGATATATGTGTGTGAGTATTTCTAATTTTTTTTAATTTATTCTAAAACAATACTAACTGAAACTCAGAACTGAAAAATATAAAAAATTGAACTTTGAATTTTTAAGACTCTACTGTCAGTACATATACTTAGGTTTTTTATTAAGTTTGTGTGAAGTTTTATCTGTCATTAGGTCTGTGTGAAGTCTTATCCTAAGGGGAAGCTTACCAGAGCAATAATCACCAGGAATGCACAGGAGATCTTCAGACCTCTGTGATATCTAAAAAGGCTTATGTGATAATGTGCCTGCCAGTCTGCCTGGTCTTTTCTCATTAGCTGGTAAAGAGAGAGAGTTAACATAGCATCTCTCGTAGAAGGAAGGCCGTTATAGGTGTTAGAAATCTATGTACTGAGCAGCTTTCAGCATACACAAGATTAAACCAGGAGTCTTATTCATCTTACCAGCGAGGTAGCAGACACGGAAAGGAAACTGAGGAGAAAATGGTTCTGCGACAAGCAATAAAAAAAAAATTAGGACCATAATTAGGAGCTGGGATGACTGGAGCTGCTAAATTAACATGAAGCACAAATATCCTGACTTCATTATTCTGCAGTTTATTTGTTATCAGATAAAGGTTATGAAAGTTGCTTTATGAACATGAACAATTTGTGAGATTACATGCTGTATAACTTCTGTTATTGACATGAATGGATATTTTGACAGTGACAAAATATAAAAAAGAACTTTTATTTCAGACTGAATTTAAAAATTTGCATGTGCAATAAAAGAGAAAGAAAAAAAATCTAATACCAGTAATTCAACATGATCCTCACTTCTATGCTTTGCTTTCCCACCTGTAACCTTGATAGCCAGTGCCCCAAAATAATTATTCCTTACAATCATATTAGATGGATAAATCAAGTCTTTCTATCCGACAGTTGCTCCTAAGGTCTCAGATGGCTCTACCAACTTTTAGCTCTTATAGATCTGGAGAGAAAATTCTGCAGTAGAAGTCTGTCCCCATCTGTGAATATCTGTGCACGACACAATAGAGGCTAACACAACAGAGTCTTCAGAGTATCATCAAAAATGGCAATAAGGTAATTTATTAGCAAAACAGTTTTAACAAATTAAAGTACATCAGTATTAATCATTGGAAATATAAGAAAATATCCATTGACCTGTAAAAGACCTTGTAACTGACTCCGTCGCAGCGCTCTTTTACCACTCAGTCCAAATTACTGAATGCTTGGCTCTAAGTTTGGGGATACCCCACAAGATCCTTCCTCAGACCTACTATGCAGAATGTTGAGAACATCTCTAAGTGTTCATTAAAAAGAAAATCCGTAGAACCTTGCTAGACATTGTAAGAATTTTCCATGAAGTTTGTAGCTAGTTCCCTTGCACAACAGAGGTAAGATGCTGTTGCATTAGGAGTTTACTACTTCTACTTTCAAGACATAAAGAAAGGTTTTAGCAAGGTTTCTGCTGTTTTATCTAGGGACACGACCCCTCCCACCCCCAAACACAGAGCTGCCTCCCACCCGAGGTTGCAGCCACAGCAGGCTAGGCTGCTATCTAACTTTTATAACATGCTTTTTTTCCCAGGCACTTTCTCTGACCAGGACCTTTTTATATAGCCTCCTGGCAGCTTATATTCTTAGCAAGTCACTTTCTAGACCTTACTGGACTGAAGAGCATCATTCATAAGTTGCATCTTTCTTCAAATTCTTCTCTGTTTAGGACTATTCCATGGTTTTACAGCACAGTTTTTATTATCTTCACAAAGGAATAAATTACCTCATTCAGCTTGTTCTGAGGTCTCTGACAGAAGTCATTGACCACAATAAAAACAGAACCATCAGTTTCTATTTTATTTCACTCATAACTTTTCTAATCTCTTAGCCAAACCTACAAACACTATAACAAATCTAAAGATTAACTTGATTCTAGAGATTAATGTAGTTTTCTCCAACTATGGCCCAAGAATCTGAAACCCAGCTCCAGCTCAGCAAAGCGAAATTAGCAGAAAACTCATAAGAGCCATGCAAGCAGGAAAACAAATCTCAAAGTTTTGAGCTCCTCATGGAGAGATCCTTGCTGATTGCCCCAGATCATTCGAATACATCTTCAGCTTGGATAGCAAGTGAGTGTCTCAGCATGGGAGAACACTGCAGTTATTATAACCAGCTGCCACCACTTCAGCGTGCATTTCTGCATGCTTCTCTTTGAAGACTTTACAATACATCCACTCTTGTGCTGGCAGAGATTTTCTCTACACTGTTAGTGAGTTTCATTCCCATGCTGTTCATCTTCAGTCAGGTAAGAAGGTTGGAGTATATGGCCTACAAACTACACATATCCAGACAAAAATTTGTCCTGCATAAGTGAACTGTACTTCAAATATGACCCCCAAATCTTACTATGGAAAATACAGGGGAGTTTGGGCATAAATATAGCTTGTTACGAGTGGAATTGCAAACCATATCACCAAAAATTTGTTAGAACTGATGTATTCCCTCAGAAACTCCTGAAATAGGACTGTATCAGAGACACCTCTGCCCTGTTAAAAATAATGTCCCACAGACGATCAAAACCAAGTCTGAAAATTAATGGTAGGTACTGTCAGTGACAGAAAGCAGGACAAATGGAAATTTTCTTTGAAGATATATTAGTTCTTGTTTCGGTTTCGGCTGCCGCCGGCAACAAAAGCGCCACGCAGCCGCCCCTCCCCCCGCCGGCGTGCAGAGGAGGATGAAAAGAAAGAGGCAGAAACTGGTGGGTCGGGATAAGGGCAGTTTAACAGAACAGCAAACAGAGGGAAACAGGAACAACAACGATACAAATAAGGAGAAAACACAACA
>Ga0065711_1036651_pt1 | contig 20752 bp, 10 predicted proteins | sample Hoacrofraction12_FD_59098 | JGI IMG/M metagenome (GOLD analysis project Ga0065711, IMG submission 59098) | Hoatzin crop microbial communities from Cojedes, Venezuela - Epithelial fraction 12 v2 (version 2) | ecosystem: Host-associated > Birds > Digestive system > Esophagus > Crop | place...
TTTTTTTTTTTTTTTTTTTTTTTTTTCAAACATTGACTTTAAAGGTAGCCTGATTACCTTATAGGTGAAAAGTTCACTTAGACATACAGGCAGTCTCTATGTCTTCTGCAATATATTAGTACTGCACTGTGTAAGGTTTTGTTGTGTTATTCATTTGTTTGTTTTAAAATGCAGTAAGTTAATATTTTGGAATGTATCAGCTCACTCAAAACCAAAATCAGAGCAGGACTCTAAATAGTAGATGTAATATTAACTTGAATTCCAGTTACTCTAGGGGTTTTTTTGTTACAAAAAAACCCCAACCAAAACCCAGAGAACAACCCCCCTTTTCACAGGATGCTGAAACATGACATACCACAACCAACTTTTAAATCAAAACTGAAAATACCACCTTTGGACAACATTCGTTCATTCAGTTTCAAGGTACATTTGGTAATTCCAGTTGAGAGGTAACAGTTTGTCCTTACCAGACAAATATAGACCTTTTATGAACTGTTAGCTACAGGTGTAGCTACTACAATTGTAGCATGATACGACTATGAGGAACACATATTTGATCATAGCAACCATAAAAGATTATAGACTTCAAGAGAAATTCTGGGTATGGAGATGTCACTAATAGCTTCTCATAAATCTCTCCCTGCCCCTGCCAAAGAAAGATTATGCTGTACATTTATGCTGTACCTAAAATTAATGACATTTGGTACTCTAGGTTCTTACCCTGTTTTTTTTATTCTGTTCCTGATTTCTTATAAAAAATATTAGAAAAGAGCCACACAAAAAAGTTTGCATTTTGGATGCATCCTGAGGTACAAGCCAAAAAATGGTGGCTTAATCTCAACATAAATGTTTGATTATGTGGCATAATCTCCATCTAAATGTGGCGAATATCCACATGGATGAAGAACAGTGTTTTTGCAGAATTAATAACTCAACTTCTGAAAAAGGAGACAACAACAAATTTGGATCTGCGTGCTAACAGAAATCCTCCCTCATAGAGCAGAAGTCTAGTCCATTACAAATTAATTTGTGTCTTTATCTTCTCCCACACAGTCTAGATAATCTGAAACTTGAAGAATAAACTGGAATTTTAATTTAGTTAAAGATGCTAAGAGACATGACAATATATTTGCCAAAAGCTGTTTTATAAACACAGTCTACTCATAACAAAGGATATTTCAGTAATATTTACACTTTCTCATACACTCAATTAAAAGTCTTTAGAGTGGGTCAGCCTATATTTCTGCTGAGATTATAATTGTGATCAGTGGCAGAACGAGAAATTTGCATAACAGAAGCCTCTTCTCCAAAAGTAACAACAAACAATCATTGTATTTTACCTGAAAACAATTTTAGACTGTTATAAAATCTTGTCCTTTTCAGAATGACAAGCTGGATCATTCATCCTCTTTTAGAATGGGATTAATTGTCCTCTGGACTTGTTCTATTCCTATCCCCTTCCACTGATTATACAGAAAATCTAGCTGGGATTAGACACCTAATCTCTCAAACAGATGAAGTTATGTAGTCCGCAATAATTGCAAAATCCAGACGCTCATCTCTTGAGAACAGTTTCCATCTAGCAAATGACAGAGAATGCATACAAATCCAAAGCAGCAGTCAGACTTCCCCTCCTTCCTCCAGCGAAGGTAAATCATCTCTGAAAGACGGGAGCACTGAGGGAGACGTGATAAATTCTGTCATCCAGGATCTCGGACTCAGGACTATATCTACTCCTACCTCCAACTCAAAAATCCGGTATACGCAAAATTCTGTAACCCATTTCACAAAGAGCAACAGCAACTATTAACACAATTCCCAGCTTTAAAAATATCATTAAATGAAAAAATTTGTGTCATCCTCTGCTGCTGTAATTCATTAAGTTTCACACTGTGGCAGAGTTTATCAAAGCTCCTACACGCAGAGACTGCTTGCTCTCCTTATTCTGATTATTATTTTATTCCACCAACAGCTCCAACAAATGGACTCATGCATAAAGAGCCCATTAAGATGGCAAAACAAAATCAGAAGTAAAATATAGTAGTAAGTCAAAAGGACCATGGAGGCCAAGGAAAATGATCTTCCACAGAAATCAGATCCTGCACATTTCACAGCCTTTTACCAGCCCCACTGCAGTTCTGCCACCATCTTTCATTCACAGTCACTTGAAAGTAGAAAAGCTACTATATTCTTCTATGTCTGAACAGCAGATTTTAGGCTAAACCAATTAGTAGATTTAGCTACAAGTATAGACACACAAATTATCTTATATAGATATACTGTAGCATACATTTGGTTGCAGAGCATCAAGATATAATCTATTCAAATAACTTTTCTGATTTAAAAACACTATGTATAATCTAATTTATTTTTAAAAAGGTTGACTAGAATACCAGCACATTGATTACTGATACCAGGGACAGTGGTTTGGCTAACTACAATAGTCTTACTCAGTTAAAGCAGCTGTAATGACTTACTGATAGCTTGAACTGCTGACTTGTGCATAAGCGGACAAAACAGGTGCTTACTTCACATTTGTCCTTCATTTCGGAAAGTCACTGTGTGAATTAAGTCCTTGCAGCCAGCTGAAATTAACTGATGTTAACAACACGCTGGAAGTAACTGAGGCACTTTAGGCAAGATTAACGAGATAGGATAAAATTAATGGGTTAGGCTGGCTGTACTACTCTATCAAGAATATACTTGGTTGCCTGTGGGTAGCAGATTTCCTCTTACTATTCATATAAGATGGCAGCTGGTCTAGTATTTCCATATGCAGATAACAGGTGTCTCCGACAGAGTGGAGACAGCTAACACAGAAGCAAGTAGTAGGCTCATCTCTACACAGAATCAATACATCATTTTAACCTAATGGCTATTGAGATTTCTTCTGTTGGCCAAACACATACCCAGGGGACAGAATTCCTTACACATAGCTATTTTAGGCTTTATTATAAATGGCAGTCACTGTAGCATCTAGGCACTAAGATAATACTTTATACAGAGCTAAATTATAGTCAGTATTTCCCACTATTACTAAGAGTTTGTCCATGTGAGGAAGTTAGTACTGCATGGCAGAGCATGAATTTACAGTGTTGTAACTATTCCATATTAATTTCATGTATGGACAATTATTATGAGACTGTTGATTCTCCATTTACAACAGGAAAACAACCTGCCCTGTCTACCTGGAAACAGCGCGGTACAACTGCACTGTAAACTCACCCCATACCTCAACATTTGCTAGCTTCCACATATGGACAAGGTCCGAGGAGTAATTTCAGAATTGACAAAATTCCAGAGAAAACTGGCAATGTTTTAAAACAACATTACAGCAAATTGTTTATGAATCTGCTGGTATCCTTCCTGAATAGAAAGCTACACAGAATCTTGATGTTTTCTCACTCTCACAAAAAGTAAAATGTGTAAGACTTTCAATAATCTCACAAATGTTCAACTCACACTGATTGAACAAATGATTTGACAGAAATAACAGTTCTACATAAGCAGTACATTCTAGTTTGTCTAGACACAATGGTGGCAGCTTTTAAGTGTAACATAAAATGATTAAAAGTATACTTGGCTGTGTAGTTTTTGTGATGGTCACAGTGTGCTTGAAATGCACGGAGTTTTAACCAGCATAATTTAGACCTGCAAGAGATGCAAGTATCAGAACAGACGCACTGTATAGCATAGGGAGTAAAAAAGTCTGTTTCAGCAAAGAAGTATAGTGAAATATCAAGTGTCTACAAGGCAAACAGAGTATCAAGATGTTACATTAACATGATTTATGTGCTTACACACACACACAGTCAATTCACTTAATTTTCACAGTCTGGAAATAAACACCATGAAAAGCTTTCAAAGCAACAGGAACAGAACCACAAACTTTTCACAAAGTATTCACAGTTCTGTCCTCTTTCCCACACAACGTAAGCTACAGTTCATATTAATCTAGGCATTTCTTTGTTGAAATTTACCCCATTTCCAGTGTTAAGTCTCTCGGCTGCACTGTTCCTGTATAACGCGTGTTACACAATACAACACAGCACATGTAGAAGAAGAGAAAAGGTTACAAAGTGTGGTACTCTGTATAAATGCATTCGTCCAAAGGCCAACATCACAACAGACAAAGGGAGTGGAACTTTGGCTGCGATCTTCAAGAGTTTACTGTAAGAATATAAAGAAAAAATTGGCATTTTTTGTAGCCATACATGCAGAAGGTACGCAAATATCATATTTCACTTCTGAAAAACAATTTATAGATTTCAAGGATTTGTTAATTTTTAAAAGAGAACAAATAATGGGCAATAACAACTAATGCATAAGCAAGAGCAATTATTCAAAAAGGCTGATAAAACGTCACTTTAAAATATTCTTATATTAATTTAGAAATAAGTTCTCTGTAACTAAGGAAGATCTAATGTTTTAGACCATTTGAGTTAAGAGGTACTGGTCAAGAAGATAAACTACATTGGTTATTATTCATTGTCTTTCATAAGGCACTAATTTTATATCCGAATAAGAAATGCTATACCTCTCAGCAAAAGCAAGTGCTCAAAACTTCTTCATCCGGTAGAAAGCACATTACGTTTCCACAAGTGCCCATAAGGGGGAATTACAAGAACATAGCTATAATGGTTTAGAATTCACTTTTCCTTGTGACTTTCCAACAATAATTGCTAAATGTCTTAGGGTTCTGTAACGTTTGGAAGGATTCGATGAATTGTAAATGAAAGAGTCACAGTTAAAGAAGTCTTTATGCAACTGATTGTTCAGATAGAAAATACTTCATTTACGTCCATGTGGTAAATACCAGTGATTTTCTCCACTCAGCTGAACAACAGGTAATTTGGATGCATTTTACCCAGTCTTTTAAGATTCAACCACACGAGTTTAGGAATCTTCGTGCAGCCTGAACAATTACATGTCTGTGCAGCATAAATTAAGTTTTGCCACACAAATGGAAGTACTAAGAAAGAAGCAGGAAAACAAAAACTGGGGATTAGGCTACAGTACCTTGATTTCACTTCGAAAATACTTGAATTCATGAGAATTTCTAAAATGCATACGAGGATAATAGCTGTAGATCTACATGGATCAGGATCAAGACTAACACTGTACCTGCAAAAAATAGTTTAAAAAGCACGTTACTTCTAAACCAGGCTAACAAATAAAATCCAAGCTGGGAACAAGCATGTGCTGGTAACAACAAACATACATGAAATATATGTGGCATCACAGCCTGACTTTAAATCCGTTCTGAATTATTACTTCCTTCAGCATATCACTGATCACTTAACACCTACTTGTATCATAACATAAACTGGACTGCACAGAAAAACCAGTTATAGTATCAAAGACTTCTGTTAATTATGAGGTAGCTAATAATCTAAAGAGTCAAACATTTGCAATTTTTACTATCTTCAAAGGTTCCTATTATTTTCTTCCATCTTACTGGCAATCTAAGAAGTTACCTGAGATTTTTCAACCAATAAATTAAAGATGGCAAGTTGAGCAGCACAATCCACGTGAATAAATTGAGAATTGTAACATGCATCTTAAGACTGTTAACATCTTCAGCAATTGTACTGTTGGAGAGAGATTGTGTTGCTTCTGAGGTACTGTCCATTGAACTCTGTTTTTTGACTGTGTGTGTACTGGAGTTCCGTGAAGTTTCTTTTGAGTGGTCTGAATCCTGAAAAAAAAAGTCGAAGATCATAAAAACATGCACAGGCTTGTAAGGGGAGGAGGAGGGAAAAATGCTATCACAACACTATCATACCAGCTCTGATTTAAGAAGAAAATTGCAATTTATCTCTCAAAAAGCCATCAAAGGCAAAGTTCAATAGTTCAATTTTAAAGCATCTAGATTTAACCAGAAATAGTTTAGGTGTCTTGGAAGAAAAGAGTGGAGATGCCCTGACACCAATGCAGTGATAAGAAATGGAGTTCCTGGAAGGAGGAAGAACAGAATAAAAGGGGTAATAAAGCATGAGGGTGAAAATCACAGATGATCATTCATGGGAAAAGATACAGGAGGTAATGCAACTGGGAGTAAAACATCAGCTGTAAGAACAAATAACAAAGATAAGCTAATGAGTTGGCAGATGCTAACTTCCAATGACAGAAAAAAAGAAACCCCACAAATTAAACAAAACTAAAAAAAAAAATTAGATGGAGATGAAGGAAGAGGAGGAGGGGATTTTAAACTAAACAAACAACAAGCACTCAGAGAAACTCAAGGAAAACTGTCAACAACTTTTTCTGGCAGACTGCTTTTTTAACTCTGTTTTCAAAACAGAACAGGTAGTTAATATATGCTTGTATCCACACAGGCTTACATCTTGGATCCTATACCTTAAAGTAACTGAAAAAACAAAGTTCACAATGCATGAAACCCAAAGCTTCTTCACTCCTTTTTAAACAGCTCCCAACTTGCTGCAGTCTCAGTCCATATCCCTTTAATAAATCATATTTGTCATCTCCTGATTAAAAACACCCTAATCGCCAGAAACTACTTATCTGGAAAAAAATTTTTACCTCTAGTATAGGTTATTATCTAGGAATTAAATTTATTTCTTCAACTAAGGCATGCCTAATCAAACACCAAAACTTAGACCAAAGCTGCTGTTCTGTATGTACTCAAAGACGAAGTTTTCTTCTTCAATGAACTTCAGCCAAGTTCACACAGCAGTGACCTTGAACAGTGAATGCAACAGTCACATGTGATGGAACAGGCTGCTCGTGTCCTGGCTTTTCTTTCACAGCATGCACACAGTAAGCAAGCTACAGCCATCCAGTCATCACAGCACAACCTAATACTACCAAGTCAAGACGACAACAATTCATAATGCGTAGGTTTGCCAAACAGTTTTTGGTCACAGTTTTGAGCAGAAGCAGGAAACTGACTTACCCTGACAAGCGTGTTTTGTTCTGCTCTTACATTCACATGTAGTTTTATAACCTGTAAGGCAGACAGTTCCGCTTTTTCAGTAATGTTTCTTCACACAAAAGCCGTAGTGTAGAAGAAAAAAAGAACTGGGCTAATTAGTTTTTGACCCTTTTTATAGCTAGATGATTCTGGGGCCCCAACGGAGCTGCAATGCAAGAACTCTTCCTCCCTTTTTTATCAGCAGCATCCAAAGTGCTCTCTTAAGGCAGGATTTCCAAGCACAGAGAGAAAGCTTACGCTGCCCTGCCTTCTCCCCTGTCACTGTGCTTGACAGGGAATACAGAGTGGAAAATCCTCATATTCCTCACCTCCTCCCGCTAATTCAGTTCTGTGTTACTTTCTGCAGAAACCATAAGCGGGCCACATAGGAAAAGTCCCATGTCAAGGAGTAATGTCAGCGTGGGAACGTCTGTCAGGGTAACCTTATGTCACAGGGAGTTCAGCTAGAGATAGACCTGTTCCTCAGGCTGTGCTGTCAGCTGCTACCTACCTACTTCAGACCACCTGTAAGCTGCTCTGCTTTGCGCCCCTACTCCCAGATGCAGGCGCCAGTGCTCCCCTAGTAGCTAAGTATAGCAGCCAATTTAGCAGCTATATAACCATAGGGTGAATCAGATAAGTTAGGTGCTCTGATGCAAGGAAGACCATGGAAACTGAATAGCAGAAACTAAATATGGATCTCTGTGGCACTAGCCAAGGGATCAGCTTAGACATACAGTAAGACTATCCTAATTCTACAATATATCCACCCTTCTTCCTTTTACTCTATAAAGATTTGTAAAAAGTCTTTAAAGATAATAAGTATTTGACAGAACATTCAAAGTCCTCCTTTGCCCAAAGTTTCTCTTCAGGGAGTTATTAGTCTTTGGTTTTATAACATTACCTATCCATAAGTTAAAAATTGCAATCATGTGCATTACTGTAGTGGACATATGGGACTGTACATTCCTTTGGAAAAAGCATTATCAAAAGAACAAAATAATTCTAAAGATTACAAGATTGTGAGAGTCTAAGTTCAAACAAGACCTATTTCAAATATGCAAATAATAATATTTCCCAAGTATGAAAAATGGTAATCTGAGTTTCTGCTTTTAACACCGAGTTAATTCAAAGCATGTGAAATTTTGAATTCTGTTATAAATTCAAAATTTTAGCCTTTCAGTACCTTAAACAAGTATTGAAGATAAATAATGCACACAGCAAATGCACCGCAAGTGGTCCAGCTAACCAAAGCAAGGGATAACACGCCGCAGAGTCTTCTGGGTGTAATCAACTTGTTGTCTTTTTGAAGTACAGTAGGTCTAAAAAAAGACAAAACTGCTGTTATACTCTTGTAACAACACTGGAACTATAAAGATCAAAAAACAATTCTATTTTGTGAATGACTGAAAGGAATAAATTGCTCCTGAATTAAGCACCGGAAAATAAAGTTAGACAAGGCTGAACATATATACCAACTGCTACATAAGCTACTTCGCCAAAAAAAACCTTTTTATCAGATGAACCCATAAAACCTTCCAGAATGTCACTCATGTATTATTTGCACTTCATTTGGTGAACATAAAGGATTAGACAATGCTAACTGTAGATCTGTACCAGTCACTGAGTTCTGCTGTTCAGCCAAAGAGAACGAGTATCTTATTATTACTGCACAGCTGCGTCATGAAAGTGACTCCTACGACACACGTTACTGCGCGGCAGTGTTCTATGACAGTACAGCAGCATACAAAAGCAAGTCTCCAGGGGATTAATTCTGTGACAAAAATCCTTCCCAGACAGGAATTTCTGCTTGCTCACTCTGAGAGACACAGAAAAGCTTATTTTAAGTTTCTGGATTCCAGCTGATACGACTAAGAGACAAGTATGAATCCGAAACGACGAAGATGAGCTGAGAACGCGTGACAACGGGGAACAGGGTGGGGAGGAAGTGCAATGGAACTATGAAAAAGTGTGGACTTCTTGGATATTCATGGGACATTCCAGTATTAAAATCAACACTGGAAACAAAAAAAGCATTATTTGGAAAAATGCAACTTTAAAAGCCTTTGCAACAAATATTGAAAATAACCACAAGAAAGCAGCTAGTTGTCAAAGAATTGCACAGACAGCTGGTGACAAATTCTTTGCTGCTGGCCATATCAGAGCATTTCAGAACACTGCACAAGTCAAGTGAATACTACCTACTTCAGAGAAATTTATAGATTTATTCCCCCCCCCAGGAAACTCAGGTCTAGACCAGAGCCTGTGTAATGTACTACCTGACTCACAGGCAGGCACACAGATCTTATTTTCCTCCCTCTGCCCAAGACATTCTCAGGGCTTGCAGGACATAAAAAGCTTTAACGAAAAGAGCATGAATCAAGCTAAAACCCTTAAAAATTTAGTAAGAGTAGTTTTGAAACTTGGAAGTTCATCACTTCAAAGTAATACTGAAGTTTCTGAGCATCCACTATATATCTTGTTTATCTTATAAACAAGATAGCTGAGAAGAAATAGCTGACACGACATCTATTATTTGGTAGATTAAGACCAGAGGTGTTAGTGACGACAAAGAAAGAGTTCATTTAGCAGATATTTTCTGAGTAAAGAGCATCGCATCCAGCTTTCTGGAGACAGAGAGATGGCTCAAATCTAGCCGAGGGCTGTTATCAGCGTGAGAACAGTCAAACCATTAAAATAGCTAAGCATATTATCCAATTTACTAATTTACTCTTTCAAAATCTTAGTCTTCCTTGCTTTTTTTACACCTCCTTTCATATTTGAACATTCATCTCTACAAGCAAAAACATTCCAGTATTCTTAGATCTACAAAATTAATCAGGCTTGTAAAGTGAAACTAACATCCAAGAAGTTTTTATTTTACAAACCTGTTTGCATTCTTTAATGCAGTTTATCCAATATGAACAATGAGGAATGGATTGCAATGCTTATAGTCTCTTTTCTAAATATAGATATATAAATATAGATATATTTTCTGAGTTGCTGAAAAGGGAATAGTTCAGTTGCTTTCTTCCCAACAAGCTTTCCTCAAAAACAAACTGAAAACCTTCCTAACAGCTGGTGAAGGAAACAAGCAAGCCATTTCTGTTCCCTTTTGGAGATGTGGAATAAGGAATGTGAGGCAACCCTGATTAGTACTTAATGCTGACAAACCCAGATGGCTAAAACCACGTATGAACTATATTGCAGAATTTAATCTGCCCAAGCATTCACACTGAAGCAAACATAAAAAATTGACAGGGTCACAGTCACCTAAAAGAGCATAATTATATAGCATAATGTTGTTTTACCTAATCAGAGTTAACCATAATGAAGAGAAGAGTCTCAGAGACGTAGAAAAAAATACTCCACTCCAGTAGGCAATGCCTGTCCCAAAAAGAAATAGAATCAGGGACACAAGGGGGAACCATGCATCCTGACTACTCAGCACAGCAGCATCCACCTCTGGTAGTGACAGAGATTCCCATATCTCTCTAAACCAGTTAAACCTGCCAAAAACATGAAAGCAGTATTACTTATCACTTCCAATTGCTGTTACAGTAAGATTTATATCAACTATTCCTCCTACTACAGCCTTTCAAACAAAATCACAGCCAGGTGTTCAGAATGACTACAGATTAAATAATATTCCTCCCCACCAACAGTTTTACTGAAACTTCTGTTTTGGAAACTGCTTTAAACAAATAAGTTATGCAAACTCACCCCTGCAGAAACACAACAATGCTTATAAGAGGCTCTACTTTGTAGGGTTTAGCTGTCCTAACTAGTTCAAGGGAAAAGTCTGAACACTGGCCTAGAATCAAGAACAGAAAGCATCTGTAGTTATTATTTTGTCATGAACTTTAACAAAGAAGATCCACAACAAAAAGTAAATTCAGACAAAGGTTTACTTTAAAACAAGATAACTGTGTCTTATAACAGTACTGTAAGTCAGCATATTTCATCATCAAGGCCCTTATTCACTGGATCACTCATATTCAGGTAATACGTCACAAGAGCGTCTAGAGAGATTATGGAGTTTGTTACAAACGCCACCTGAATTTAAATGAAAATGCATTTTGCCTGCAGACGTGGCTAAAAGTTGGTCTCCAAATCTCATCTCATGCAAGAAATAAAGCGCTTTGTGCATATTAACAAGGTATTTTAAACTTTTACATGTATTTTTAAGTAGACTTCTATTAATTCTAAAATATTGTGCAACACCAATCATTCACAAAGAAGGGACTGCACAGTAAAATAATAAGGAAATATGCTGCTACAGCACAACCTTGGAGAACTACCAACAAACAAAAACTGAAGAGCATAGATCCAAGTACTTGCACAAGCTCAAAGTACTCGGCTTAAAAAATTCACAACAGCTAGCTAGTCTTTCAACAGTAAATTGGATAAGTGATTTCTCTAAAAATACTTGTGATAGAAAAAAAAAAAATTCTAGAAAGCTACCTGTTGATATCACTGTGCTCAATTGTCCTCCGTAAGTAAGAAGAATATTAGAAACAACATAGACAGGAAGAGCACCAGCATGGAACCGTATTAACTGAAAGACAAGGATATAAGAATGACTTTTAGTTTATATATATAAATATATATTAAAAAATACACACACAAAAATATTATCATTAAGCCAGCATGATAATATGATTGCAAAAAATCTTTCGTAGAAGATTTAAACAGTTTCTCATTTTGATGCATAAGTATTTGATAACTGCCATTAGCAACTAATGTTAGATATGGAAAATACTCGGATCTCTCATAAATGGCTAATCAAACATGTTTTGATAAATGACCAAATTATAAATGAATGCTTTTTTCCAGTCAAGAGGAATACTAAAAGAATACAGTAGCATGTTAACGGTGTTTCAGTAAAAGAAACTAAAATATTACAAGGCCACTTCCCAAGCAAAATCTGCATATAGTTATATATGCTGTTGGGCAAACAATTTTAGGAAGCAGTTTCACATATGTTTTAATTGGCTTCCACTGTCCCATGTCATGAAGGAATATCCAATTAATATACAAATAGCACAGAAATTCTTCCAAAATGGTAACAAAATGAAAAATCTTTAAATGCATACATTCAAATACAGCAAGTTGCCAGTAATATTCCAGCACTACCCTTAGGTGCTTGTAAATTAATTACTTTTTAGAATTGGAAAGCTGCAGATGGTATGTCTATTTTTACTGATACCAATGTCAAAATGTATTCTTCGTTGATAACTAAAGAAAATTTGTTGAAAAGGAGCATATGGACCTACTTAGACTTTCTCCCTAACTTTTAGTGGATGCCAAATGTATTTTAAAGTTTTGATACTACTGATTCATCAGGCAAGAAAGTGAAAGTGACCCACAGTGTCATCCCTTTACAGGTAATCGGCTAACCACAAAGCCAAATATGCTCCACATTTACATTAGCTCTTTAGAGCTAGAGCGCTTGTCTGCTCCTTGGAAAACTGAGGCCTGACATTTATCCGGATGAGACGCCTCGCCAAGTGACAAGGTTTTAAATGATCATTGAATAGTGCTCCTCTCGGCATCAAGAAGGAATCTGAAGTGCCACAGCAGGGAAGAGAGGAAAAGAAAATTTCTATAGATGCTACTGACATAAAAACCAATCTAGTACTAGAAGTTTTTCTTACTTGCCCAAGAACCTGTAAAAGTGATGTCTGCAGAATTACCTTGATAAAAAAAAAAGAAACATTTTAGTACTTTATACAATGGCAAACAAATGTACAAAATACTTTTCTTTTTAAGAAGCTAACTTAAGTATTAGAATACAGCAATCCCATGACTAAAACGTACAACAGCTTACTACTGCCGTTTTAAAAACAAATGCTTTAAAGTTTTTCTTAGAAACGACAGCGCAACTTCCAGTATTACTCCAGCTGTTGCAAAATAACTGTAATATGCACTACATTTACAATAAGGTCTAACAGCCCACCTTTAGATTTGCTCAGTATTTATTTTGATTAATTAGCTACTTGTTTTAAAAGATTGAATTCTGGAAAAATTATACAGCAACGCAAACTAGCTATACAATAAATTTGTATTACTCACTTCATACTGACAGTCCGAGGAAGAATAAATATTCAACTCTGGAACCCTGCTGTCATTTTGAGGCTGACCAATATGCAGTTTTGCAGAAATCTCAGTAAAAGACGGAACTCTGAAACAGCAATCAATAGGCAACTGTTGTCCTCATAATCAAGAAAGCCAAACATGCCTTATTCTTCAACTAGTGTTGTAGGTATACAGAACTTGTTTACCCTGTCACAAAGAACTACACCACTTTCTCAATCCACTGTCCTCTGAACTATCAAGGGGCGTGATACTAATGAACACAGACAAGTTCAGCATTAGTGTACACTCTGCCTCACAGAACACATAAATATGCTGAGTGACAAGAATGGGAAGGGCAGATTCTCAAGAATACAATTCAGTTTCCTGCAAGCATCATATCAAGAAGTAAGTTAAAATCACTAAAGTCCTTACTTGGCTACAGTTATGGAGTCTTCATGTGACCAGGGTATATGAAGTCTGTAAACACTAGGTTTTCTTTCTGAAATGGAAGATAATTTAAAAATATAAAATGAATGAAGAACAAGATGAGGCAACTGTCTCCAAAAATTAACATGCAAGTAAAACAAAAGTGGCACATAGATCACTGTACACAATCACTGGGCTCGCAGTTACATCGCAATTGACATTGCAATGCAGATCAGTGCAGTTCACATTGAACAAAAATGGCATTTTTTCAACACATGCTGTTACAGGACAAGACAGCAAGACATGAACATTTAAAGGCAGGAGTTATGAAAAAACTCCTGGGTTTCAATAGAAAGCTGTAAACTCAAGCAAGTAAATCCATCACTTTTTTTTTTTTTGAAACAAAGTCCTTTAGCATCCCATTCTGTTTAAGCGCATGTAGTTCAACATTCAAATTTGAGTCCCATAATTAGCAAATAAAAATCCTATCCAAATGTGCTATTCTTGAGAAACACTTTCAACATAATGCAGAATCCTGCTGAAAGTTCAACTTGATTTTCTTGGGAAGTAAGAAAAACAAACTTATGGGGACTAATTCCACATTTTCTGTGACCTATCCTTCTTAACAAAAAGTGGAAAGTGAGAGATATTAGCAGAGGCATTTGAGCAGATGATAACAGTACTGCCTGAACTCCACTGCAAGAGAAGACTTTTGTTTTCACCAGCTTCAGTCTTGAGAATTTTCAACATGCTTTGTTTTATAAATTTATTCTTTAGAAGACTTACATTTACCTTTGAGTGACTGGCAGTGGCTCTCTATATAAATTCTGAAAGCTTGATATATCTGGATCAGGAAAAAAAAATAAATCACATTGTCCAAACAGTGGTTACATTAGCTTAAAACATTAAGTAGCATTCTTACTTGGTTAAAGTCCTGGAGCTGTACATTGTAAAGTAAGCCAGTGGAATTTAATAGAATTTTGCTTGTAGAAAGCCCTGTAAAGGATGTATTATTTTTATATATTAGATAAAATTATTTAAGAACTCACTACATCTTCAGATATTTCTTCTGGGAGACTTACATACTCCTCTATCTGGTAGTCAAAACCCCCACATTTCTTATTTCTTTATCTGTTACTAACAAGAGCAGTATTAACTTTAGTAAAAACAAACCTCTCCAAACCTCCCTGACCATTGGAATTTTTAGGCAAATTTATTATCCAAATGTTAGTAATATTAGTTTTCCAACTTTTTTCCCCAAAAGTAATATGCTTTACTTACCAAATGAAAAAAGATGTGTTACAGGAAGCTGTACTCTTCTGGAATCCTCTTTGAAGAATTCACAGTCCACAGTATACTGCAATTCAGGGTATTAAATACAGATCTAAACTAAGCATCAGACTATAAAACCTTTGCACTTGCCAAATGCTATTCACAGGCTCAGGCAGAGTCCAGGACACAAACACCGAAAAGCCACCTCTCCACACTCCACTGACAGGGTCTGGCAGGTCGTTCATTCCTGTAGGCAGCACTACAAGTTTGGGTCGCTTCAGCATGACTTCTGGTTACTCTAGCTCTCACCCATTTGCAACAGCCTTCAAAAGGCTGCTCAATAGCTGGGAATGGCTAGAATCCAGTTCACAGCCCTCCTTCTCAGGTACATCTTTTTTTGGGGGGGAGTGTTGCAAAGGAGAGTGACTTGTCCGAACTCTGCGTACAATTTCCTAAGCAAAAATAACCTTTGGTTTGTCTCCTGAAGTTTAATCATGCAAAAGCAAAGCAAAATATCCAGCAGGTATGAGTTGTACCATCTCTAATAAGCATTTAGTTCACTTGAAAATTATTTTCCATCCCACTGTAAATCCAGCATTTGTTTCCTTTTTAAAAGCAGTTTCCAAGATTTAACACTAGACTGCAGCTTAGCAGGTTACATTTCACAAGTGATCTCTCATCTATCTTTGCTTATCGAGAATGTTGTGCATTACTAATTTAACTGCAAGATGTCTCTGTGAGTGTATCTTCAGACAGTTGTCACAGAGAAGCATTATAATCACTTTAGCTGTGAATAATTTCTTGGATCATGGATTATTATACCATAGAGAAAGAGACTGTATTTTTGTTGCAGAAAGGAATGTCAGACCTACTTAGACTATAAGTTCAAATTCAGTGTTCTACCATTTTCAGGACTAATTAGAAAGGCCTGCCAGATCCAGCTGGGTAATAGGCAAAGTCAGCTTAGATTCATGGCAAGCGTTCCTCTCACTGGGACCCTGAGAGGCCTTGATGCAAAGGTATCCCACTCATCTGTGAGATTCAGAACTATCCAACTCTGCACAACTCACTCTACCACATTATTTGTGGTCTCAGAGCTTGCAGAGTGTCTGTACCAAGCTCCCCAGAATCTGTATGTGATGTCTTCAGTTATCTACAGCATTCTCTGCTACCCTGGGTAAGAGAATTGACTGTTCAGGAAGATAAATATTCAGGAATGCTGTCAGAATATTAAGAAAAAGAAGGAAGCAGAACACTAGAACCTCCAATGAGGACTCTTAACAACTGGTTTGAGAACTGTTGCTCTGTGTGTTTCAAGTACTACTCATGCCTTGCCTTTGGCATTTTAGCACCTGAAAATGTTTCTGAGCTTACAGAAGGTAACAAAGTTACCTTCAAACCACACTGCAGTGTAAGTTTATGGTTTCTCAAAGTAACTTAGCACATCTTTAATACACCTCCTTTTCCTTCCATCACAGCATCTAAAAGCTATGGACACACTAAGCAAGCAATTTCTGCAGGTTTTTCTTTTTACCTTCCTGCCAGCGGTGGGCGGTACCTGAATGACAATGTGGGACAAAGAAGGATAGTCCTGAAGTTTCAGTATTACAACCTTAAAAAAAAAAAAAGAAAAAAAGGAAAGAAAAAGACAGAAAAAGAAAAGCCATTACTGAACATAGCCCTTAGCTTGCCCGTTGCCAGTCCCCAGATGTCCACCTCTTGTACCTCTTCCTCTAGAATGCAGCTGCACGTTCCAGTGCTGCAAACAGAGCCAGTCCTTCTTCCATGGCATGCAACTACCCCACCAAGCACCTATCCGTCCTCCAAGTTATGTACAAGGCTTACCTTGGTGGTTGGAAGTAACTCAGCTCTCCAGGATAAATCAGTAGCTTCCAGGCTGTAAAAATTCACGCACGTTAAAGGATGAACATATTGATTATGCAGGCATTATGCTGTGACAGCTGATTAACATACCAGCTTTTCTCCCTCTCTAGATGGATTCATGTGATTTTTAAATTGAGGACAAGTTTGGGTCAACTGCAGTTAGCTACCATAGTAATTTATCGAACTATAATCATTTCAGATACTGCAAATCTTGTTTTTTGCAAAAAACAAATTAAGCAAAGCTCTAACTTTGTCATATACACAAATTTCAGCAGCTATTAGCCATGTAACTTCCAACACATAATGAAAACCCTTAATGAGCTAAAACAGCACTGGCATTGAATGAACACACAGTTTTATCAGCATCTTTTAAAGACCAAAAGTACCAATCTTTCCTATAGGAACATCTAAAACATACCATATAAAACAAAAATTTTGTTAGCTGCTGCAGAGCTTACAGCAATTCTAAAATGGTGTGTACTTATCTGAAGCTCAGACTCTGAACCGCACCACATTCATTCAGTTGTTCGAAGTTACGATTCTCAGAATACCAGGATACTTCTGTTTCTGTAAATAGCGTTACATGTCCTCAGGAGACACACTCCACAGCAAAACCACTATTGCTAGCTGCGGTTTGAGGCAGCATTCCTGAACTAGGCTAACCTGCACTCGATGCTGATCAAAGGTTATACAAAGGAGTAACAGCCAACTTCTCCTTGGAGCAGGAAAACGTAATCGGGACATCTGGCTGTCAGCTGGAGGCAAGGCTCTGTGGCTACACACCTCAGCACAGACCCCAGAACAGATGCATGCTGCGCGAGCTCGGTTCCACCTGGACGCTTTCCCTAATCCACAGGGTAGATCAAATTCACTTTGAGCTGACTTTGCAAAGGTAAGCCAGCCCATGTTTTACATTCATGTTGTAACGACTGTAACCACCCGATTCAACCACTAATCAGCCACGTTTCTAAACATTCTTCTTAAGACAATAGAACTTTTTGAATAAGAAAAAAAAAAGATGCTTCAATTCACTCTTCTGAAGGCTTTGAGTGACATTTGATGTCTTCTGTCACAGGATTCTAAAGAAATGCTACAAAACACACGATTTGGGAATCCAGCACAGCATGTAGTGTCCACAAGAGAGCAACAGGAGCGACTTTTCACTGCTATGAAGGTCAAAAATACAGCTTAAAGGAAGAAAAGTTAGCCTATTTTATTCTGCACTCATGCAGTAATTTTGAGAAAGCGTATTCTTTCCCATTTTCTTGATGATACAGAAAGCATGAATGACTCACAATAAGAATTTTACTTTTCTTCGCAATCCCTTCCTAAGGAGGAGGATATTTTATATTCTTTAAATTCAAATATAGACTTACGAGGTCCATACGAATAAAGAACAGGAACTGTTTATACTCACCACATCAACGAATTAGTGTTCATACAGCCATAAATCCAGCTACTTGTGTCCTGTAAAGTCAATACCATAAAACAGTACATTACCCATGTGTGAAAGTATCTATAAATACATTAAAAATAGCAATTCTGTACTCCAAATAATGAAGGAGTAAATGCTGGTAATTATCTCCACAATTTGTATATGTTAACTAAGTGTTTCAGTGCACCAGATGTCACTAACTGTTCTAAAAATCCTCTGATAACAGAACCTTGTAAGCAATTAACTTACTAAAAGAGCAGCAAACTTCCATCTTCATCTCACTCCTTTTCTATTAAGGGTGTCTGCAGCAGCTATCGCTATAGTGAGCAAACTCTCACAAGGATGTCAAATGCTGACGTGTAAAAGCGGAGATGATGATAAATACAGTCTCTCACATTTTGTCAATTATTTATAATGAAAGATATCCACTAACTTTTTTTTTTCATTTCACAAAGAAGTCAGACTTCTGTGTTAACAGCAAGTGATATCCTCCATTAAAAGTCTGATATCATAATCTTGGAATAACAATTACAATGACAGAAGGATAAAGCACAAGGGTGAAAGGCAGAGGTTTCCAGGAAGCATTTATATAACTTTCATTCGCCACCTTTTCTAGTTATGAATCAATACATTTTCTAAAAACAAATACAAGGTTAATCAAACAAGCTTTCATCATTTCTCTTAAAAAAATAAATCTGCCTACACATGATGAGAAATTCAATTTTATTAGAGTTTAATCTTTTCTAACTAAAAGAAACGTCTCAGGGTACTATTCTAAGTAGTCAAGGAATACTTTCGATTTTTAATGTTCTACTGCACCCCCTTGAGAATTTAAGTGTTCTGAAGTGACAGCACCACGATGCAAGTATCTCAGATGTTGTTCTGCACCTCCTCCTCCTCAAGCAGTATTAGTCCTGTCTTTAAGATACTATAACAAAGGCAAAAGTTACCCTATTAAGATCACAACAACCGTGTGAATATTGAAGGTGCTACTGGGAAGGACAACTAGAAAAGCACCAAGAACACATCTTTTTTTCACAATGGTGTTATGAACCTCTTCTTTGGTAAGGGGAAGAGTGGCAACAGGGACAGGCAGGATGGAACGGGAAAGCATCTCAATTTTCTTGCCACTAAAATACGTAATTCTGAAAAGCATATTTACCCTTCTCCAGTTTGCCAAGAGATTACATTCATTCTTTCCAAAAATATTTTTTAAAAATTTCAGAAACATTTTGGTTGAATTTATGTGTCTTGAGCTAAAAATACAAGAAATGCACATTACCACCTCTCTTCTCAATAGAGGAGACAACTGAGGAGGTGCTGTTTCCACATCTGGCTTCCATCCGCCTCCACTGCTTAGTGGAAGATCTCCTTTCAGGCTCACTTAAATTTTATTATGGAAAGCAAACCTGTAAACAGCTTTCCCAAATTAGAAGTATGGCTGAATCCTGGCAGCACTAAAAATAACTTAATCATTCAAAACCATCAGTACAGAACTGCACTAAATTAAAGGAGAGAGTAATCTGGGGCTAACCATAACAGAGTCAGAAATAAGCCATCTGAGGTTCAGGTGGCACTGAAGGTTTCAGATATCGAACACTAAGTGTGACATGCTAAAAGAGGACGTACGTCTAACACAACGTATTGGGCGGTCAATGTAAACGCATGGCTGTAGTTTCAACAGCTGTTCATTAAGCCATCTTAAAACTGCACCAAATCTAAATTAAAAAAATACAGCTTCATAAACAGACTCCAGACATCAAACAAGTATTTTCTCACCAACATACTGTTTTCACAGTAAACATGACTGTATGATTTTCTGTGGCTTGCAAGAGGAAATATGAAATATTTTCCATCAGAATCCTTAAAAGAAAAAAAAATGGTCATTAGTTAAAAAACCCAAATATTAAAAACACAATGAGGGAAAAAATGTTACTTACATTGTAAACTGTGTAAGTCCATTTTGAGGCTTTGACTGTAATCCACATGAAAGCTCCTAAAAACAAATATGTTTTAATATGCCACACTGCAGGAACTATTACCCCTATCTCCAAAATCTTCTCTTTTTCTTATCGCCAAGGTCCTATCTCTTATCTGTAAGTGGCTGTAAACTGTATAAGCTTCAATCAACACTCAGGATTGCTGCTGCTTAGAATTACACCCAACAGTTATCACCAGTTAAACAGGAAACAGCAAAACCCTAGGATCCAACTACTACATGTTAATTGTAAAATAAAAACCCCATGGATCTTGAAACAAAGCTCTCGAGGCAACAAAACAAATAAGAAACTGAATAACACTAATGTAATTACAGGGTGACTGATTAAAGCTGAGGCAACATCAGAAACAGCCCCAATCTTTATTCCTGTCAGCTTTTTAAGAAAACTAATACAGAAACTCGTGTAGAAGCAAGTCAATGATGAAGTGAATGAACGATGACGGAGAGGCTGAGGGAGCTGGGCTTGTTCAGCCTGAAGAAGAGAAGGCTCAGAGGGGACCTCAGAAATGCTTATAAATATCTGCAGGGTGGGGGTCAGGAGGATGAGGCCAGACTCTTTCCAGTGGTGCCCAGCGACAGGACAAGGGGCAACGTGCACAAACTGAAGCAGAGGAAGCTCCAGCTGAAGATGAGGAAGAACTTCTTCCCTCTGAGGGTGACGGAGCCCTGGCCCAGGCTGCCCAGGGAGGCTGTGGAGTCTCCTTCTCTGGAGATATTCCAGCCC
>Ga0065711_1036652_pt1 | contig 20752 bp, 13 predicted proteins | sample Hoacrofraction12_FD_59098 | JGI IMG/M metagenome (GOLD analysis project Ga0065711, IMG submission 59098) | Hoatzin crop microbial communities from Cojedes, Venezuela - Epithelial fraction 12 v2 (version 2) | ecosystem: Host-associated > Birds > Digestive system > Esophagus > Crop | place...
TGCCGCCTGGGGGCGGGGAGGGAGCCCGGCGGCGGCCGGGGTGCGGGGCCAGGCCCTGCCGTACCCTCCGTGGGAGGGTCTGGGGCGGCCGTCGCTCCGTCGCTTGTCAACCTCGGGTCGTAGGGCTTTCCTCCCCATCCCTGGAATGGTGCCTGTCAGCATCTTCATGTAGCCGCCCGAAATGTTGTCTGCCGGAAGGGGGTAAAGAAATAATCGTTCTGTGTAAGGAGCAGGTGAACAAAACTCCACCAAATCGAGACAAAGGTGCTGGCGAAGAATACCGCGCTGCTTACACGGGAGGCTGTCAGTCTGCAGAAGATAATGTGTTCGGTGTTACCCAAACTTGTCATAAACATGACCTTTATTAACCTGTAATGTATATTACCTGTATCCCTTTAATTCTATTACACCGCCATCCAAAATGTCCTTACTAAAGTTTTACACAGCACTCAGTTGTCACGGTTGTCATTTTGGTGTCTGCTGCCAGTTTTTACATGATCTGTTCCCAATTTCCCATACTGTTACTAACTGCTGCCTCTTTGGAGTCTCATGTACTTGCTTAACTTCATGCACCAGGTACCTTATCCGTTTAAAATCAATGCTACTTACATTTTTTTTTTTTAATGCTGTTTAAATTGGTTCTTTTGGGTGAACAATAGCATAACTACGTTGCATCAAGTCAGGCTGTGAATCCTAACTAATAATAGGCTCAAATAAGACCATTTTAACAACCAAATAGCCATTGGTCAACAGCAAAGGTGAGTCTGAGGTGTGGGAGAACGGGGTATGACCTGTAGTTGGTGTTTCAACAAGTTCAACTCTCTATTGAATTTTGAGGAGGCTAGCTGTGTTCCTTGGGCATGTGGGAATATGGTATTTGTAACTGCTGTCTGCCTCTGTTCTCTGTATTCACCAGAAATACTTTGTGTAGCGCAGCAAAGGATTGCATTTATTGGCTTTGTAGCTGTACCAGGATGGTTGCTTGTAACAGTCGGTATTCTGAGTCTGCAGATGGGTAACGGTAGCAGGGTTTCTTGAGGCAGGTAAACATGCACTGTCTTCCTTCTCTTGTGACATCTCTCCTTCTGTTTTGGTGACCCAATTGCTTGTGTAGCTGTGCGCCCTTTTAGACTGGAGAATTGTTGAGTTGGTTTTTTTTTTTCTTTTTTGAAAAACAACATGGCAGGAGAACAGAGGGGGTGATGCAGAGTTGACAACAAACTGTTTTGACAGGGAGAGATGGAAAGAGGAAGGTTTTTATGCCAGAATTGTTGTCTAAGAAACGTGTGTGGAACTTCAGCCTGAGATTGACTAATACCGTATTTTCAAACTGTGAGACCTTAGGATGTAGCAGAAACTCTCTTTAGTTTCAAGTTTGTGGAGCTTGTGGTTTGTATTACTAGATTTGATGATGTTTCTATGCTGTAGTTCTCAGATTCGTCTGTTTCCATGCAGCACGCTAGTCCTCCCCTATTCACCATGTTCCCAACTTGCCTTAAAAAACTGTTACTTTTTCTGCCTCTGTGTGTGTGAGGGTCATTAACTAAACCTTTGAGTAATTGTAGACTAAAGGAAGTTCACTAATAACTTCCCTTCAGCTTAGTTTTTCTTTTCTGTGCAGATTCTTTTTTTTATTGTTGTCATTCCAATCTGTTTTTCTAAATCTTCTAGTTCTTGTACTTGCCACCATTTTCCATTCAAACTAGTGATTTGCTATGTAAGCTAATGTCCTGTAATAAATGAGAAGCTGTATTTTCTTAACCTAAATGTCACTACCTAGTTAATGTTACATTTTATCATGCTTTTATTCCAAAACCTTACACACAGCTGAAATCAGATTAATGGGTCTGTAGTTAACAAATTAATTTTTTCTTTTCTTTAATATGGGCATGTCTTCATCCTCCAGTGATACTTATTAAAAATCCTTTCTACTTGCCTTACAGTTTCATTTTCTAGTTTATTACTTTGATATTGAGGTGATTTTTCGATTGTCTTTCCAAATTCAGTCTGTTTAGCTTAATTTTGCTCCTGATTCACATTCGGTAGTTTTTGTTTCTGTCTGTGGTCGTGAGAGTTTTACGCCTGTACAGTTGTTTCTGGAAGCTGAGGAAAAATACTAGGTTGGCTTTGAGGGCCTACATACAGAGAGTACCTTCACCTTGTGCTCACTGCTGTCGCATCCCATTGCCTGTTTTTTCTCTCTGAGTGACTGAAGAGCCTTATTCATATTCTAATTTCTTCTGCAAAGTCCATCTTGCCTTTCACGAGTTCTTATTTTGACCCTATACATGCTGCCTTTGGTGGTATATCTATCTCTATTTCGATTAAGCTGTCTCTTCTTTTAGACACTGGCCTTTGCTGTTTATCAAGGAGCTTCACTTGGGGTTTAGAGGCCTTCCCACGTGGGTGTTTGTTTTGCCTGTGCTTGTGATGCAGGTCCCAGATAATTTTTGTGCGTTCGACACAGATACCTTGGACAATACAGTTCTTTGTGTCCTCGCTCCACTTGACTGTCAGCGTACTTTAATTGCATAGTTTGTTGATACGGGAGTAATTCTCCTTTCAGCTTCAAGTGGTGGTTAAATGTATCCTGCGTTCTATTTTTCCATCTTTAAGGTCAATTGTAGTTAATCCTTCTTGAGCTGAGAGACACTGAGATTAAATTCTGTTAATGCTTAATGCTGCTGCTGAATTAAGCATGCATTATTAAACTAATAATGTTGTCCTTATATATGTAAATCAGCTTTATTTTCTTCCTTACTTAAGCTTCCTTTTTAAACATGTTCTAATACAGATTTCTTACACAGATTTCACCGTTTTCTTGATGTGAACAGTCACAAAGTAGAGAGGACGATAGAAGGGTAAGTTTTATGCTTATGGATTACTAAGGCATGAGTTAACTTTTTTGAAGCATATTTGATACTGTTTTTGTTATTAGAATACATGAAAAATTGATAGTTCATTCTGACCTTGGAAAAGCTGCAAGCTGGAAAAGACTGACAGAAAAATTTCTCAACTCGCCACTCCCAAGTGTTGAAGAAACAAAGGTATGTATGTTGCAACTTCCATGTTCTTTTTTTTCCAGCACTCTTGTGTTTATACTGATGAGGAGGACTTCACTTGTAATGTTGTGATGGAAATTTCGGATGGCTTAGCAGTGGGGTTTGCAGTTGCTGTTCAGGTCCTGGATTTTCAGGCTTGTATTCTTCAGTTTCCCCATTTATTTTAGAAATGTGTTTATCATCCTGTCAGGGTTTCAGCATGCACAGCTTCATGACTGAAAGGACATAATCTCATTGCAGAGCAGGTGTTTTATGGTCAAGATTGTACAAATGTTGTAGCTAGAATCTAAATGTATCTAGATTGCCGTCCGTTCTAAAACATCATCTGGCTAGGCAGTTCTTACTCTTTGCCCAATTTTTTTACATTCAGTATTGCATCTGGACATTTGGATTTTGGTATTTCCAATGGAGTGCTCCTGCCCTGTAGCTTCCTTATTGAGACTATGTATAAGTTTCACCTGTGATATACTTTGTATCGAATCAGTTTAGGATATGGACTGGATGGATGTGGCAGGAGTAGTCTCACTTAAGACGCTTTCCAGTGTGGTAGTTTAATAATGAATTTGATCTTTGAAAACTCAAAGCTCCTGCTATTGGGAAATTCAGGCTTGTGATTTAAGAGGTGGTGCTCCATATAGTGATATTATTTAATAGCGCTATGTGTTCTGAGTTGTAGTCTGATTTTTACTTCTCATTGAACTGATGTTTACCTTCCTTTGCACTGTTTTAGGTTTCCTCTAATTTGTGGGGAGACCCCTGGAACCCTCAATAGCTTACACATATCTTCAGTTATTATACTGTACTCTGTAGATTTTTGAAAAGTTGTGCTTGTTTTGAGAGTCAAATAAAATTAAAAACAAACAAATCAAAACAAAAGCCCAAACAAACACTTAATACTTGAATGTTGCAAGTATTCTAAGACTTGAAACAGCCTTTTGGTTTCTTTCCTTTTGAAAATGCAACAGGTATAGCTGTAGATAGACATTATGTCATATTTGGGAAGTTAAACTGCATTTATTTTTTAGCACTGGCACGTGACTGGTAAGATTGAGTATTTATCAGTTTTATGACTGGTAAGTGAAACACTAGCTTGCATGTGTAATTCTGTCAACAGCCTACTGGTGTTCTTTTACAAACTCTTCTAGAGTCAGTAATGTTCAGCAGCAACATACTATATTCCATATATACTAGATGAGTATCATGCTGTTTTATCAGAAACTTGAGATTTTTTTTTTTGAGATACAAGTGGATCCTATTCGCAAGCAGCTTTCTAAGTGTGTGTATATATATATACAGGATGTAGACAGCAGAATCTCCGTATGTCTGGATATGAAATGGTCTGTTGAAGACCTTTGGAAAGTTAGAATCAGACCAAAGAAAAATCTTTCTTTAGTAAGAAATGGTTGTGCTGTAAGCAGACATTAGGGAATAGACCAGAACACAAATATCTGCAGCATACCAGTGTTGGCACGGTATTCTAACCTGATAGAAGGCCTCCATCTCACAGCTGCATTAGTGCAATGTTGGAGTTAAAGATGCATCCTTAATGCTTTGTGTAGATTTTCAGATGAGGGAAGATAATGTGAACATGATCTGAAAATGTAGCAATTTTGGCAAAGCTTTTTAGCTGACTTCATTTTAGCCTCTATTTGAAATAATCATCTGTACGAATAAGGGAAGTAAGACTTGGTTTCCTGCAGACCTGTGTCCTTCTGCCTCATGCACATTAATGTAGCTATCCATTATTGCTGTCCTCTGGTGACTTCTTAATTTCATAGTACTTCGGAGTTCCTCTTTTCCATATTCTCAGATTATCAGCTCTGTAAGAGGGATCTTTTGCTGTGGCTACTTTTGAAGTATTTGTATATTGGTGGGCTAACTGGGAGGCGAAAGAAAACAAATAATGTTCAATACCATGTTGCAGATGTTCTTTTCGTAGTTCAGGACTGGGGAATGGGAGCTAATGTGGAGCATTCCTGCAGATAATAGGCTGGGTTTGTTCCTAACAAAAATCTTGTAGACTACTCATTGACTTAATGTTTTTTAATGTGTTTTAAAGACAGATACACACTATTCCATACTGTCTCTTCTGTTGTGTTTGTCTGATTCTCCATCCAACACTCCCTATGTGGAAAAACCAAGAGACAAAGCAGTGGGTAAGTTTACCAGATGTTTATGTTGCTAATAGAAGATACAATCCATTAGCGCAATCTGATACGAAGGACATTTTTCCTCCCCATTTTTTTATCTCCTTTGCTTCAAGGTGCTTTATTGATTATCTTTTTATGATTTATGGATTTAAAATAGCTTGCAAATCTTTCCTACCCCCATTTAATTATGTTTTCCAGCCACCAAAGTACCTCGGGAGCTCTTTTTGATTTGTACCGCCATCACTTACCAACATTCTCCACTAGTTCAGCAGTGCTTACACGCTCAAAGACAGACAGTGGGTTTCTATCCTCAGTCTCTGTCTTGCACCTCAATAGGAGGTGATGTAAATTCCTGTGTTCTGTATGTAGTCAAGGAAAGGGAGATGCCCTTGAAGGTTTCCAGAGGGAGGTCCCAGCTGCCTGCTTTCTAAAGTAGGACTGTTTCACTCAGTGCCTAAAAACGAGGCTTGTGCTTAAGTTTGAGTGAATACCATCCCCCGTTTGTTTACAGTGTTGTATCATAGACTGAAAGAAGAATATTTCAGACTAACCTAAAGAAAATCTTGCATCTTAAGATTCCTTTTTGAATGATCTCTGCACATTCCCTCGGCGGTGTTTTGAATGCACTTTCAGCCCATTCCAGGAATGTGAATATGAAGAGGTTATCTCAAACAGCACTAATTACAGTTGAGTAAGCTTCATGTTTAAGATATAATATATTGTAAGTGTGATTTGTTATTTTTAAAGTATTAGACATCACACCATGGATATGTGATGTCTTTTTTGGGAAGTAAGACAGTTCTTGCTTTATGTTGTTTACAGTCCAGGATCCTGTGCGTATGTAAATTATACATTTAGAATGTTTCCACTGAGCTGAACGGGACTAGAGACAATAAGTGATACGTTGCATTCTTGCATGTTTTTCCAGGATTGAAGCATATGTAAGTGTAGCATAATGCAGATATATGTGCTGATGGCACTGTGTGTTGCACATTTTGAGTGTATAAGCCACAAAACTGAGAATTAAGGAATACACATGCTTGATACGTCACAGTTTATGTGTCATGTTGAAAGTGTGTAACCTTGTTAAGGGTACGGTGGTGTAACCTTAAGTGGAAAGGAATGCCTTTTGTCTTAGATTTAGGGTGACAAGGTAATTTTAGCTTTGGAAATGTTTTTAGAGGATAAAAAAAGTCAGAGTTATGTGATGCTTACTAATTTTATATTTATACTTCTCTTAGAAAAGGAAGAAGAATTTGATTGGGGAAAGTATCTGATGGAAGGAGAAGAAATTTACTTTGGCCCAGGTGTAGATACACCAGTAAGTAATTTCTTAAGGTAAAAAAAACAAACTGTATAAACTGGTTTGAGGTATGTTAGAGACCTGCTTCAGTTTGTATGCTCTGCATGTTGATTCTTGCAGGATTCCCTAATATGTTGCTTCTTACTTAATACCGTGAAATATGCCCAGACCCAAGCAGAGTAACAGTAATACAAATGCTTTTGGTTTTCACCATGTTTTGACTTAGTCCTACAACTAAACTGGCTCCTTCTGCTGACCTCTGCCTGCTCCTCATCAGAACTTGCTGTAATGTTGTGATCTTTTCCAGTTCTCTTATTTGTCCAGTTATTAATGTTATGTATAACTTAAACCAGTCTCTGGTAGACAGTTATGTTAGTCTTAACATCCTGAATTTACTTTATAGTGGAAGAAAGCAAAGAACAGGTTGTTTGGCTTGAATAGGAAGTGAATACAGATCTGTCTGCTGTTTGTACTGAAGTGTGTGGGGTTTTGTTGCCCTTAATAGGATTGGTCTGGAGAAAGTGAAGAGGAGGAAGACACCCAGCCTTTGAGCAGGGAGGACTCGGGTATTCAGGTAGACAGGACACCTTTAGAAGACCAAGACCCAAATAAGAAAACAGTACCTAATGTTTCCTGGAAAGGTTAGAATATGCAATAATTCTTCTGATGTAGTCATATGTGCTTAAATTTAGCCAGCTAATGCAGCTTTATTTATTATTCTTCAGTGAGGTATTGTATTTTAAACCTGTAATTGTAGTTTTAAGGTGCAGCTTATTGTTCACTACTGCTTTTTTTTTCCTGAAGGTAAAGAAACATTATGGAAGGTTTGATCTAATTTCTGTTTGTTGCTAATGGAGAAGAATTCTGTATATTTCTGTGGAAATATACATGGATATTCCAATATAGAAATGAAAAACAGTAAATGTAACATGTAGTTGTATGGATATAATGTAAGTTTTCATTATTAAGTATCAGAATGCTGAAACAAAATTTGGTTGACAACAGAAACAGTTGACTCAGTTCTGGGTATGCACCATTTTTGAAAAATACAGTTTCGTGTAATTAAAACACTAGTGGCTTATGCTTGAATAGCTTCAGGGGGTGTTAACTGTAGCTGTATATTTTTGCATAGAATATTGGAGGATGCAGGAGGGCTTGTGTAAGAAAATGCATAATATTTATTGTGTAAGCAGTAGCTGTCTAATTGGGATTAGGTAAGGTTTTCTTGATAATCACATTTAAGAAAAAAACATTTCTAGGTAATGTACAAAATGCATAGTAAAAAGGAACATAGTGACAAAGTCGGTGGTATTTGGAAGTTTATTTTTTAAGTCAGCTTGGTTTTGTATATATCATTTCAGAATTGCCTGAGACAGAAACACATTTTCAAAGGAAGAATTGGAAACTACATAAATCTCTAAGTTTATTTTTTAGGACTTCTGGAACTGTTAGGAAATGAGGCATTTCTGTATAAATAAATCTGTGCACAATGGTATCATATGTATGATTGCAGTAAAGTGTAAATAGTTGTAAATTGTAGCTTACTTGAAAAGATCTATGATTCTGCAGATGAGTGGATAGGCTTATTAATAACTTTTGCTATGTTTTTTAAGCATTTCCTGAATAAATAGAAATACCTCACCAACTGTCATGTTTTCATAGTTGGTGAACCTGATGCCCGCAGCTGGCTGGAGCAGCATGTAGTTCCTCAGTACTGGACAGGAAGAGCTCCTCGCTTTTCACATAGTTTGCACTTGCATTCTAACCTAGCTGCAGTCTGGTAAGAAAACAGTATCACTTACGTATTCCTTACTGGCATATAATGCTGAATAATTACTTTATTAAGCATCTTTACTGTGGAAGCACAAAGATAATATAGTTATCACTGATTTAGTTAAAAGTGGAATTAAAAGGGTCCAAATTAATAAGATGAACAAATGAGCTGTTTTTTCTATTAATAGAGTCTTTTCCTTTTATTTAGTTTTTATTACGTTTGTCATATCTGAGAGAAGGTTTTTGTTTTTCAAAGAAGCAAATCTTGCTGTTGAATTTTGTTGGGTTGACCCTTACGATGGTCTCAGAGGAACTAATACAGGTGGCTTGTAAGTGGTTCTGGAAATTAGGAGTTCCATGAAGCATAACTTTTTGTTTGGTTTTGGTGCCTCCCTTGCAAAGTTAGTCTTAAACACAGATTTTGTGTGGGGAAGGAACATAAAGCAGTAAATCGTCGTGATCTGCTGTGGTTTTGGAAAAAAAATGAGGAGGAAGTTCAATTTAAAAAAAAAAAAAAAAGGCAAGCGCCTGATTCTTCCCTCTGTCCCAAATCCAGATGTACTGGTATCGCAGTAATGTAGATCATTAAGTTTGTCCTTGGTTCCTTAATTTAATGAATTTCTTAATCAAGGAGTTAAATTTATTTTAGTGTCAGTTAGGTGGCTGTGAATGCTTCCATTTCTGAAGTAAACTTTTGGGCTAAAGCGTGAATTTTCCTGTGTGGTTAGGGAAGTTGATATGTTACTTTTTAGCTTAGTATTTTTAACAGAAAGTAACTCCATAAACTTTCATAGCATTGAATGTGAAATAATAAAATAATCAAGGATCGAAAATTAAAAAAAAACAAAACCAAAAAACAACACACACCCCAAAACCACTCAGATTCAGTACTTCAGGTATTTGCTACTTAATTGCTTGCCTTGCTGTGTATGACTAGATGATGTTTGATTGCTTTCTGTAGTATTTTGCTTAATAATATGAAAACAAGCTCTGCTTTTGTTTATACACTTAAAATGCCCCCATGAATATTGAATCTACTCATATATAATTAGAAAAAAGCTGAGCCTTAGGATTATTGCTTCATTCTTGCTTTCAGGTGATTCAGCTGTTACTTCAGCTGTTAAATGGTTTTCATTTCCTTTTTTCTAAGGGACCACCACTTGTACACCAGTGATCCTTTGTATGTGCTAGAAGAGAGAACACTAGTGACTGAAACTCAGGTGATACGGGAAACTCTTTGGTAAGAGCAACATCAAAAAGCTTGCATTTTAACTTCTAGTATTTCTGTCAAGGAAATGAGAGATTTATCTTTGAAGTTGTGTCTGGAGAAAGAATTATGACTGAGCTCTTAGCTTTCCCCATTGCTGACAATAAAGATGCTGCTTATGTGTGTTACCCATTCACATTCACAAAGAAGAAAGTAGCTTACTACTTCTTGTATGCATTGATTCTTTAATTGTTAAGAACAATCAACTTGTTCTTATCCTGCCCCTATGGATTTTTAGTACAGTGCCCAATTTTAGAAAGTAGGTTTGAATCATCCTATAGCTGGATATTATCTCAACTTCTTGCCAGTGTTTTATTGTTCTCCTTCTAGCAACAACTTACAGTACCAATAGCATCGTAGTTCATCTGTGGTCTCCTTTTATTTGAAGAGAAGAAACTGTTCGGCAAGGGAGAGCAATTTCTTTTATTAATTACAGGAGTCTGTTAAGGGGGAAAAATTACTACTCTCTTTGTTTCTTTTCAAGGCTACTTTCAGGAGTGAAAAAGCTTTTTATATTTCAGCTGAATGATGGAAAAGTGGCTGTGCGGAATGATATTATTGTAACTCATTTAACCCATGTAAGTTGTTTCTGAATCTCAGCTAATTGTATCTGTCATTAGAAAGGTGCAATTTTGGGGAATAGGGAATTAAACTGCTTGTGGAAAATAGCATTTCCTCAATTGTTCTTGGCACAAAAAGCACGTCTGACTTAATAAAACTGAATGGGCTGTTCCCATAGCTGAGAATGTGATGCAGTGGAAGAGATTGCAGAATTTTGTTATATTTTAGTTCATAGAAATATCTTGTGATTTAATTTTAAGGCTTTATATAATACAATTTTTTTATTAGATGGTTCTAAAAAGTGGGTGCTGTGTTTTGTTGGTTGTTTTTTTTCTAGAATTGCCTGAGATCTGTATTGGAGCAGATAGCAGCATATGGTCAAGTTGTGTTTAGACTACAGAAGTTTATTGATGAAGTGATGGGGCACAGCCCGGAAAGCATAATGCATGGAACAGTTTCCACTCCAAAGAAAACTACTGAAGCCCCGTTCAGAACCTACCAAGCTTTTATGTGGGCTTTGTATAAATATTTCATTAGCTTTAAAGAAGAACTTACTGAAATTGAAAAATGCATAATCAACAAAGGTACAGTGCAAGGGAGATTTAGCATGTGGGGGCACACGAAGAAATTTTTGTAAGAGGGAAACATGCAAAACGTTATGCAGATACATCTGAAACTGTGAAAGATGCCATGCTGCATTTTAAAATCTCATTAATAATATTGATAAAATTTGATTTTCCATTGGATGTTAGCTTTATGCATGTTTGGTTTTTTTTCCAGATAAAACAGTCACACTTTCAATAGTAATAGATAAGTTGTCTCCCCGACTGGCACAGCTGAAGGTACTTCACAAAGTTTTCAGCACAGGAGTAGCAGAAGTGCCACCTGACACTAGAAATGTTGTACGAGCATCTCATCTGCTTAATACTCTCTACAAGGCTATTCTTGAATATGACAGTGTCGGAGAAGCCTCTGAGCAGACGGTAGGGGAAGTAATTCTTTCCTTAATAGAGTGACACACCAGAAAATTTAGTAGCTTAAATTTCTTTATAATGATGGGAGTACACTAACCTTCAGCTACCAAGGATTGAGGACAGATGTGATAGCCATAATGCACTGCTGTCTTCTGGCATGAGTTCACTCCACCTGGACAAAATCAGATTTATGAGGAGATCAGCAGCAATGTGGTTTTAGGACTGCGGGGAGGAACTGTGGGAAATCAGAGGCCAGGAAGCAGTTATGAAGGAGGGAGCTTTGAAATAGCTTTCCTTCCTTCTATTTCTACAGCTGCATAATTCAGTTAATGCCGAAATGTGGGGTTTTGGGTTTCTACAGTAACTTCTTGATTATACTACTGAAAATATAGTAGATGTCATTATGTCTTTGTTTTCTGCGTTACAAAACCACAGAATGTTTTATGGCTATCCCTTACTGTTTAAGAGATGTTAGAGTGAAAAAAATGGAAACCGCTATTTGGGTCTAAGTGTGATGACAAAAGTAACAAGGGGAAGCATGTACAATGCGTGCCTCCATTAAAAGTACTAAAGCTGTAATTTTTGCTTTAACATTTTCTCTTTAAAAATCCTGAAGTGTAGTTACATATGTCTTATAAACTAGAATCGCACAATGAAGAGGTTAGGCATTGCCATATTGGTTCTGATGCTTACTATGAAGAACATTCAGGCACTTTTTTTTCCTCCCCCTTCAAATTCAGGTGTCCCTTTTGTTCTCTCTCTGGGTGGAAACTGTGAGGCCATACTTACAGACAGTGGATGAGTGGATAGTCCATGGTAATTTGTTTGATCCTGCAAAGGAATTTATCATTCAGAGGTAGGGATTCTGATATTGGACAGACGTGATGCTAGGCAAGTATGAGTGCAAAACCTGCTGTGGAACCTAGGAAGTAAAGGGGGATAATAAAAGTGGGTCTTGACATTTGTTATTTTACTTAAGTAGAATTAATTTCTTACTCATACTTTTATAAATTGTCTCAAACTTCCCATTAGGGAAATTGCAATAGAGCTGGAGCCCTGCCAGGTATTATTCTGTAATAAGTAAATTTTTTTTAATTTTTTCTATCTAAAATAAATAATCAGCAGTCTGACTCTGAGTGTGTTGACATTTTTTAAAAGTAATTAACCATTTTTTAAAAGTAATTAACCGTTTTTCAAAATGAAGACATTGGCAAAAATTACAAAATTTACTTTTTAATTCTTCTAGTAATCTACAGTTGTTATAAATCAAATGCTATTTAGAATTAAAGTGCTCATTGCTTCTGACTTGTAGTACGATTTAATAAGGTGTCTTGAATTGCATGCATATATCCTAAACATTATTTGAGCTATTGATATCTCTTCTGTGTGTATGCTACATTTAGCTGGTCCCGTTTTTGACAGCTTGAAGTGGAAAGTGAATATAAAGATTAGAATTTTGGCTCATAGTTACAAATCCATTTCCCCCCCATCTGCCAAACTTAATTGAACCTCTGTCTGTTAAGGCAGGTCAAGGTGAGCATGAAATAAGAGAACAGTTCTAGTACTATTGTAATAAATCCTTAGCAGCTGAGATCTTAAACATTCTTATTATGTCCTTCTTGACTTTTCTTTCTGTGATTCTGTAGTTGTGTTTTCAGTGCTACTGACAGGTGATTTCAACTTTTATTATATTTGTACCTCGTTTCAATTACCTAATTTAGGTTGTTTTCCACCTGATTTCAAAGACAAAACTGTGTATCTGATGTAAACAACACAAAAAACCAAAGTGAACTAAGAATTGCGTTTCACCTACTCTAGAATTTTTCAGCTTTCCTAGTAGTATTTGCTTCACTGTGGATTTTAAATAAACCTGCAAGTCAATCCCTAATCATTTTCTTATGAAGGATGTATGCCACGGTGTATAGTTAACTTCCTGGACAAATTTAATTATAATTGCTCTGTCTGCCTTGTTTTGGGGGTTTATTTGGTTCTACGGTTGTTCTGTCTCTTGTGAGCTGATTCTTTTTCCTGCTAAAGCTATCGTCCTTTCTAGAGGTGTCTAGATAGTTTGTGATATGAATGAACTTATTTTATGTAGTTTTGAAAGTGCTACTTGACTATTCCAAGAGAAAGGTGAAGCATAGAGCAAAGATTATATGCATCTTCTAGTAATGAAGTTTCATCTTTTGAGAAAAGGGAAATACTCAACAGCTTTTTTATTCCTTTGCAGAAACAAAAATGTTCCAGTTAATCACAGAGATTTTTGGTATGCTACCTACACGTTATATAGCGTGTCAGAGAAGACGGAGAATGAAGAGAAGATGAGTGATAATGCCAGTGCCAGTTCTGGCAGTGATCAGGCCCCTTCAAGCCGGCAGCACACTATGGTCTCTTTTCTGAAACCTGTGCTAAAGCAAATCATCATGGCTGGAAAATCCATGCAGCTGTTGAAGAATCTTCAGTGCAAAGATGGCTCTCCGCAGCAGGCTGCGTCAAGAGGTGAGGTGTCAGTTTTCGGACTGTCACGCCTTAGGGTATCTAACAGTATGGGTGTATTTTTTTGTAGTACTGTTTCCATGGTTGTAGAATAATACAGCGTTCTATGCTGAAAGTCAATATCGTGGCTGGTAACTTCAGGTCTGAATGAAAACCGTTACTCCTCCAGCGCAAGCAAGTGACAAGAGCAAAGTGAATAAAGATTGAGTGTTCCCTTTGTTTTTTATTGCTTTAATTTTTGCTTAAAATTGTTTTCGTGTGCTTGCAAAACATATTTTTCTTGTTAATGAGACAAATGAAAACAGCTTGTGTGTCCTAATGGCAAAGATGTTCGTTTTTAATAGTTGTTTTCTGTTACTAAGTGGTCGAATAATTCTTACATAGCATGGGGAACTTTTTTTGTAAAAAAAAAAAGCTTACTGATAATTACATGAAAGATACTTGAATGTTTAAGATATTTGTCTTGAGTGAGTGTAAAACAGTACAACAGTGTAATCAATGTGGGGGTTTTTGTTTTCTGGTTTGTTTTTTTTGTTGAAACCAATTTTTTTGGTTTGCTGCTTCTTAATGTTTAGAAGTAGAGATGGTTAAATTATTTTGGAGACTCTAGGCTTATTTCCCCCTTTGGTGTGAGAATATAATCTGTCCTAGCGAATATTGCAGGGTTGTTTCAGGTGCCAAGAATTAATTGTCTTTGCACCTGAAGGAGGAAGTACACTTAACAGTCTGAGAAATATTTTCATTCAGCAATCCATTTGAACATATACCTGACTCCAGGTATTGGACTAGTCCTACTGTTATAGCAATACTTAGTTGAATATGTATTTGAGTATTTTCCTGAATAGTGGCCTAAATTTAGTGTGTTAAAACTTACCAAGTAAATGCTGGACTACGGAGGAGTTCTTGTAGTTCCAATGAAGTTTTCTCTTAGAACAAAGTGTTACCATGTAATGTGTTCCCAATTTAGATGCGGAGCGAAAGAGTTTGTATACACTGTTCTTGGAATCAGTGCAGTCTCGCCTGCGGCATGGGGAAGAGGCTGTTCCGGATGTTATTACAGAACAGCAGGCCACAAAGCAGAGCCTGATAAAGATGCAGTCTATAGCAGAGAGACATTTGGAACTGGATGACGTCCATGACCCGCTGCTGGCTATTAATTTTGCCAGGTAAATGAATGATCTTCCTGCTGTGTGGTTGAGAGCAATGTTCTGCCTGGTGACATTTGGAAGACCAAATTTTTATTGCTGCTGCCGCTGCTGAAAACAAGCAAGCGCAGAATGAAGAGGAGCACCAACAGTCAGTGACAGAAGCTAAATAAACCCTACCCTCGTGCTTAATTAAAGAAAAACAATTGAAATCAGTGAAAAATCTGCTACTCGCATCTGTTAGCATAGAAAAGGGGAGTAGTCTTTGTCATAAGAGGCTTTTAGCAAATAAATGTTTCAATAGTGAATGCTGTTGTAAAATCTAAGCTTTTAAATGTGTTTGCTTGGAATTTCTACACAACATCTTTGATTTGCACGAAGTATATTCTTTGAAGAATACAGCTTCAGTTATGCTGTGCTTAAATAATTTCACTTTGAACACCTTCCAAAATTCACTTTAATTGCTTAAAAATTCTTCATTCTTCATAATGAGGGAGGTCATATAGAGGTTATAAATGTCTTCAGAATTAGCAGGAAGGACGAACTCTGAATATCTTGCTTATTTTTTGATTGCAAATAAGAAAATAGCAATTTATGTTTCTCCTAAATACTAGTTGGTGATTTATGTGTTTTCATTTCAGTCCTGGGAGGAGTTTATTTTAAAGAAGCCATAATTAATAGTAGATAAGACTCTTATTACTCCCCTGTTGGGACTATTCTGTTTGCCAGAACTGATAGATTAATTCAATGTCTGACTTGTCCAGTCTATCAAGGTGATAGCTGCTATGAGTCGGGCTTCCTCTTGTGATGTAATTAGCTCGTGAGTAGCTCTTTACAAATTATTGTAATAATTTCATCTTTTCTGTGACAAAACAATTAAAACTAGCAAGTGTAGACTGCAGGTACTCTCTTCCCTTGATATAATATTACAGATAATGTATAGGGACCCACATTTAAGGTGCCTCAAACCAATTCTCCGTGTGTGTGGTGGGGGTTTTGTTTTGTTTCTTTGGTTTTTTGGTCTGTTGTTTTGTTGTTGTTGAGGTTTGCTTTCTTCTTGTTGTTCAAATTTTTGCTTTGTTTCTTTAATTGTATTTTTTTTCCTGGGAAGTTCATCTGACTGCTGTATGTGCACAATATAGTTTTATAAGTTCCTGTGATAATGGATTTGTTTATTAAGCTGTATAGTGTTTGAACTTGAGGTTTTTCAGAATTATTCTGTGAGCAATTATATGATTACAGAATGCCATCCTTTTTGATATTCTTAGGCCTGGTCATACAAAACCAGTATGAAGTATGACTTAATAGGCTTGATATGTACTGTAGTTATGAAACAGCTTTTATTAGTTCTGCACCATATATTTTAGAGTAGAGGATCCAATTTTGATTAAACTCTTTGAATGTACAACATTTTTTGGTTTATATATTGTGTGAATTATGAACGTTCTTCCCTAACTAGTTTGTCTTATTTTGAAGGTTATATTTGGAACAGAGTGACTTTCATGAGAAGTTTACTGGTGGGGATGTTTGTGTGGATAGATCCTCAGAATCTGTGACCTGCCAGACTTTTGAACTGACATTGAGGTCTTGCCTTTATCCGCACATAGACAAACAATACTTGGAATGCTGTGGTAATCTAATGCAAACTTTGAAGAAGGATTATAGGTAAAAAAGTAGATTTGTTTTTCCTTAACATTTTTTTTTAATTACCAGCGGTATGTCATACACTAAAAGCAGGAATTTTATGTTGTGTTTCTACTCCACTTTGATAATCAACAATAAAATCTTTAAGGAGGAAGGGGGGATGTAACACGATAGAATCCTGGGTGAAAACTTGTTCTAGCTGAAATCAACAGCAAAGCTATCATTTATATTCAGTGGATGGGCAGCAGGGAAATTGTTTCAAACATTACTTTTAATAGTGTTGTCATTTTGAAGCTGGAAGACAAATTTTAGGAAGCCAGAATATATTTAATGTGAGATTCGTTTATGCTACTATAACATGTATAGTAGACAAAAGACTATTATGTGCTATTTTTATATTACTTAGAGTAAAATGGTCTATTCCTTTTACCTGTCAGGTGGTTATAAGTTGTCTTACTTTTAATCTGTCTGAAATACTTTATGTATTTATAGTCATGGTTCTTGTGAGAGTTGTAGCAGTACTATTCTTCCTGCTTTATCAGAAAAGGAAAATCTATATCATAATTTTCTGGGGCTCCTTATTAAAGCTTCTTCTGAGACAGAACTCTCTCTGAAATTGTATCTCCTTCTCTAAGTTCTGTTTAGGGAGAGGGACAGGATTTCCAATCTGTAAGGTATTTTTGAGAAACGCCTAGCCCAGAAGATAGCTGAATACCGTGAGCACCTCTGTTGAAGTTAGTGGGGCTGTTCAAGCTTACAGGAAAAAATGGCTTGGTTGTTTTGTTTTATTGGAACATATATGAAGGCTGTCTGAGGGTTAAGCAAAGGATTCACTGTGGACTTCATTAAGTTTGTGTTCAATACTGAGTTCTGATAGTGAAGAGTTTTTAATATTTTTTTGTGTCTTAACAGTTGTGTTTGATTTCACTTGTGTGATTAAGACTGAGGAAATGTTATATGCTTGTTCCTGTTTAGGCTTGTAGAGTATTTGCAGGCAATGAGAAACTTTTTCTTACTTGAAGCTGGAGATACCATGTATGACTTCTATACATCTATTTTTGACAAAATTAGAGAAAAGGAAACTTGGCAGAATGTTGCTTTCTTAAATGTTCAACTTCAAGAAGCAGTTGGGCAACGCTATCCGGAGGACAGTGCAAGGTAAAATGCAGAATCCTGCAAAACTCAATTTAGTTATGTTTCTTTCACACTTACCTATACTAATGTACTTAACTTGCATAGCACAATACTAATTATTGCGTATTCATTAAAAGAATCTGTTTTAATGAAGTTTTGAGCTGTTGTCATCTCTTCTACCCAAGTCCCCCAGTTGGTATTTAGCAATAAGAAATAAACAAAAAACACTTGAAAATAACCACTAATTTAAAAGATATTATCACCAATTAAATCACTTGTTTCCTTGCATAGGTTGTCTATATCGTTTGAAAGCGTTGATACAACAAAGAAGAAACTCCCTGTCCACACCTTAGATGGTTTAACATTGAGTTACAAGGTAGTGAGTTAGTATTGCTATAGTTCTTATTCTAGACCAGAGCTGAAATGTTGTATGGAAGTGACTTACATTTTCTGTCTTGATTGTCCTCTCCTCTTCTTAGGTTCCTTGGCCTGTGGATATCGTTATAAGCTTAGAGTGCCAAAAAATTTACAATCAAGTTTTTCTGCTCTTACTGCAAATAAAGTGGGCTAAATATAGTCTAGATGTTTTACGATTTGATGGTAAGAAACTTCTTCAATGAAAGATACTTTAAAAACTTGCTCTGTGGTCTAGGGGTATGGATAGTCTGCTGCTTTCTGCAGTAAGTAGTATAAACCAGTCAGAACTTTGATTCATTCTATAAAATATTAGTCTCTGCCAGCTTTGCACATTAGATACATTAAGCAGGACATGTTTTTCACTTCTTTTCAGCCTCAGGGACAACACTATTTATTCATGCATTCCTCTCTTTGATTCAGGTCTAGTTAGCAATATCAGAAACTCGTTACTTAATTCTTCAGACCTGACTGTTGAAAGAAGGTCTGTCTACCACACCCTAATGTTTTGCTTTATGTATAGTCCAAGTTTTTATAAGTAATACCTTGGAAACAAGTTAAGAAAACAAGATGAAAAAATACTGTAATTGAGAATGAAACAGTATGCTAGGCAGTTTGGAATATGTAGTCTAAGCTACTTCTTAGATATTTGGGAATTGTAGAAAGAGATCTCTTAGTGTCTCCTTCACCAGGTTAGTGTTTGTACTCTTCCTGTCCCGTGTAAAGTGGATACACACTTAAATGTCCTAGAATAACAAATTAGAAAGTTGATGGGTTCATACCTGTTTTGTACATCCATTAAGTGATGCTCTTCCTAAAAGTATGTGATTTTCTGTTGTTTAAACTTTATGGGTATGGCTTTGTGCTGAAGTCTTTTCCCCTTTGTGGAGATATTACACACATTTATTTTTAATGTAGTTTTTTTATACTTTCACATAATCCTTATCTTTTAAATTGTATTTCTTGTTCTAGTATTTATCAAATTGCATTGTACATATACTGTCAAACTATTCAGTATATTGTTGCTATATTTTAATAGCACCTCTGCATTGCAAGAAAAATATTACATGAGTGTTGTGTGCAGAATAATAAAAAAATTCAGTTTTAAGTACCATTTTAACTGCAGTTTGTCTTTATAAGCACTTTGATATAATACTCTTGACTTTTCTTTTTAGAACTAGTGTGTGCTGCAGAAAACCCACAGCTTAAGGAAGGAACTTTAGTAGAACAAGGAACACTTCCTTTATTTGGACCGCAAACAGAATGTATAAAACAACAAATACATCGCATGTTCCTCCTAAGAGTGAAACTTATGCATTTTGTTAACAGCCTGCACAACTACATCATGACTAGGGTTTGTCTTACCTCACAGTTTCATTTATATTAAGAAATTGTAACTGGAGTTGCAGTATTAATTTTAATTTCAAACATAAAAAACAAAAAGCAAAAATCTTAGTCTAATGTCTTTTCTGCAAAATAGGTTTTAGCTAAACGTGTTTCAGTTTTAACTAGGCAGTTTTAAATCAGTAATCCTAAAAATGCTTTAGAAATTCTACATGCATGTGATTGATCTTGGGATATTATTAGGTCTTTGACTGTTTCTCCCAGTGCTAGATGACTGAAGCAGTCATCTAAAAATAGGTCTCTGTAAGCTGTTACTCTCTTAAGAGCTATTATGCTTATGAAAATGTTACTACAGACATTTGAGTTAAATGAATCCTCCTTAAGAATCTCTAGCGCACAGATCCAAAAGTTTATACAAAGGCAATGCCTGTAAATTTGTAACTGCTTTACTATTGCCTTTTTTGTATGTAATAAAATTAATACACTCCAAATCAGCTCCTCTGTGGATAGTCTGTCTGCCCTTGTGCAAGGGCAGTATTCGTATTTATATGAGGAATGTCATTGTGCAGTTATGAGAAGAGCTTGAATTGTTTGCTATATTGATGGTAATTTGGAGGGTGAGCCTAAAAATTGAGAGGGAAGAGTGAATGAATCGGCCAATTTTCAGGTCTTAAAAAAAATACTGGATGAGAGTCATAAGCACTTGTGTGCAACATGGAATTTAATAACTATGGTTGTCTTTTTAAGATTCTTCACAGTACAGGCTTGGAGTTTCAGCATCAGGTGGAAGAAGCCAAAGATTTAGATCAATTGATAAAGATTCATTACAGATATCTATCTACAATCCATGATCGCTGCCTACTGAGAGAAAAGGTGGGTAAAAGAAAAATAGCATATTTGATACATTGAGCTTAGCAGGACAAGAAGGTAGTTTAGTACTAATTAAGCTGTCTATTTTGCAGTTCATACGCACTAGGCAATATATACATAAACTTGAGGAAATGGTAGCTTTTTCAGACTTAATACTGAGATGCAGTTTCCGTTGCAAATCTCAATTCTATCAAGGAGAGAAGATAAAATTAAATTCTTTACGTTGGATTTTACGTGACTCATTCATTTCTAAGAGATGGGAGGATTTGAACAAACTGATGCTTGGTAATGTAATGAGGATTATACATACTGGTATGGCAGGAAGTGGAGATGCATGGATAGTGTTGTAGCCTTTTATCCCACATGCTGTCTGTGCTTGGTCCTCATCAAAATAGTCAGCCATGAAATGAATTGGAGAGCAAATACAAAACACATCTTACGTTTGGAAGAATCACATTGTATGTAGGAGATTTTTTTACAGATCAGATTAAATGGCATGGGATACAGAATCACAGAATCACAGAATAGTAGGGGTTGGAAGGGACCTCTGTGGGTCATCTAGTCCAACCCCCCTGCCGAAGCAGGGTCACCTACAGTAGGCTGCACAGGACCTTG
>Ga0065711_1036653_pt1 | contig 20751 bp, 9 predicted proteins | sample Hoacrofraction12_FD_59098 | JGI IMG/M metagenome (GOLD analysis project Ga0065711, IMG submission 59098) | Hoatzin crop microbial communities from Cojedes, Venezuela - Epithelial fraction 12 v2 (version 2) | ecosystem: Host-associated > Birds > Digestive system > Esophagus > Crop | place...
AATGCTTACAAATATCTGAAGGGTGGGTGTCAGGAGGATGGGGCCAAGCTCTTTTCAGTGGTGCCCAGTGACAGGACAAGGGGCAATGGGCACAAAGTGAAGCACAGGAAGTTCCATCTGAACATGAGGAAGAACTTCGTCCCTCTGAGGGTGAAAGAGCACTGGAACAGGCTGCCCAGGGAGGCTGTGGATTCTCCTTCTCTGGAGATTTTCAAGACCTGCCTGGACATGGTCCTCTGCGGCCTACTGTAGGTGACCCTGCTTTGGCAGGAGGGTTGGACTAGATGACCCACAGAGGTCCCTTCCAACCCCTAACATTCTGTGATTCTGTGATTCTGTGAAATATCATTGACAAAGTTATCTGTGACTACAACAGGTGGGACTGGATGACCCATGCTGTTCCATCAGTAATGCCTATTGAATAGATAAAACTGTTGGAGTGTAAGCTTGTAATAGCCTGTGGTTGTCCACACTGTTTAATTTTTAGCACAGTCCTTGGCACGGTTTGTGCCAAACAACAATCTCCCAGATAATTGCTGCAAAGTCCAGGTAATTGCTTTTACCAGGGACCATTCTCAGTTTGGATTTGGTCATCCTATTTTGGGGGAAAAAAGTGCTGATGATACACCACGCCATTTAACCTTAAGGCCAGAGAATGCTCCCAGCATGTTTAAATTTCTACTGTAGGCATTCCCTTTCAGTCCTACATCATTATGAGATTTGGGGCCATAGAAAACCAAAAAGGTTCAATTTCCTCTGAACCATTTTGGTTCAGATCTTCCTAGGAACTTCTAGAAATCTAAGCTCTTGTGTAACATCATATGAACTTCTACAGGAACATCTCTACCAATTTTATGGGGTTTCTGTGTGGTCTCTGAAGCAGAAATATGCACTTCTTACGCAGGTGAAACTCCTATAGTCTCCACTGAGAGTTCTGCCAATGGATGCGAAGGAGAACTAGTTAACTAGTGATGTTCTGCAACATAATTAAACTCTTTGTAATCAAAATCCTGTAGCTCTGAGCAATTTCTGACTTTAAAATTGGCTTTGAAACACTGGAAGGAACTGAGACACGTAAACAACATCTCAGGGGAACACATTTAGAAGGGAGGGTGGATTGTGAAGATACAGTCCAAAATACAACTATATTTTTTTTTCTTCCTAGATAGCAAAACACAAGAAACAGCAAACGAGAAAGATAGAAGAGGAAAAAGGATTTCAAGCATACACAAGAGGAAGTAAAACAGCATCTGGGGAATTGCAAATATTTTTTTCCACCAGGAAAGAAGAAAAATATTGTGAAAAACCTGGAAATCTCTCTAGGTGGGGCTGTAAAAAAACCCCAACTAATAACATATTTTTATCATACATGCACTAACTGATAAAAATCAGTGATCTTTTAAAAGGAATTGAAAAATTAATATACAGAAGTTGTTAAAATTATGAAGCAAAGTATGATGCTATTTTATGAAGATAAACTCTACACACATTACTATGTTATCTATTATATAAATTATAAAGAAATAAAGAAAATACCCCAGCAGAAAATATGGCCTACTCTGGTACTGGTTAACTGTCTGAAACCACGATTTGCATCCAAGAAATTCTAAACTGTATGAGGTAAGTTAGCTCTGTAATTGACTGTGTCATTCCCTGCACTGCTTTTATTATTACTTAATATATATCAGAATCTCACAGATTAGTGTTTCAGTTAGAGAATTGACAGTCTTTTACCTTAACATACAATCATCCAAATACATAGAGAGCAAGAGGGTGTTGCAATAATTACGATGTCTTCAGACAGGTGAATTTACTTAGGCTTTTTAGCTAGTGGTATGACAGCAATGAGAAGGAGAATGAACACAGAACTGTCAAAATCTTCATAATAAGTTCCCTGATCACAGCAAGATCCAGTATGTTCTTAAGCCACTTATTTCTTTCTTCCGTGTACTTCCTTGTGGAAAGGTTCTGATATGTCTCGCCTGGCAGGGATATATGTTGTTTAATTTCCGAAATAAGTTAATGGTCAACATGAAGCCATATGTTCTTTCATTTCCAGAGAACTCTACAGCTTAAGCACCCCTCTGTCTTTTGTGTCATACCCTACAATTAACATATTTACATTATTTTCTTGAGATTAATAAAATAGTCATGAAGTTGCTTAAGGTGGGTTGACCTTGGCTGGCTGCCAGACATCCACCTAGCTGCAGTCTCTCTTGCCCTTCTTAGCAGGGTGAGGGAAGAAAATCAGATGAAAAAGCTCATGGGTTGAGTTTAAGACAAGGAAATCACTTGACTGTTACTGTCACAGGCAAAACACACTCAGAAAAATTGAAAACCCCTTACTCCCGCACATGCCCCTTTTTATCAGGCTCAAATTTACTCTCTCATTCCCGTCTTCTCTACCTCCTTCCCTTCTAGTCTCTGGCAGCACAGGGGAGATGGAGAATGGGGAGCTGCAGTCAGTTTGTAACAGGTCTCTGCCGCTCCTTCCTCACACTTGCTCCGGCACAAGTGCTTCCATGGGCTGCAGGCCTTCAGGATAAACCTGCTCCAGCCTGGGCTCTTCATGGGCAGCAGGTCTTTCAGGGCTTATCCACCTGCTCTGGCATGAGGTAGTCCATGGGCTGCAGTGTGGATATCTGTTCTGGTGTGATCCTCCATGGGTTGCAGGGAACTACCTGCTCCACCATGTTCTCTTCCATGGGCTGCAGGAAAATCTCTGCTATAACGCCTGAGACACCTCCTCCACTCCTGCTTCTCTGACCTTGGTGTTCCTTCTGTTTTTTTCTCACTCTTTTTGTACCCTCCTCTTCCTCCTCTCTCTCTGTGACAATTTTTGCCCTTCCTCAAAGATGCTGTCAATGCGGCCGAGGGGCTCAGCTGTACTCTGCAGTGGGATTGGTTGGAGTTGGCTGGGACCGGCTGTGTCCGGCACAGGGCAGTCCCAGCCTCTCCTCGCAGAGGCCACCTTGCAGCCACCTTACTACCAAACCTCGCCGTGGACACCCAACACACTGCTGTGGGCCAAAATCAAGACTGAAGCCATTGTTATAGATTCAGTACAAATAGAGCAAATAACTTTGTGTTGTGAGGACTTTATGGTATACAGTTCATTATAAACACAAACTCATTTAGTCGATTCTATGTTACTCATCAAGGCAAGAATAACAGTGTACAGATGCTAAAATAAAGAACCAAAACATTAAAAACTTTATCTAGACCTTTCCCCCCGACTGAGGTATTATGACAAGGAGAGGCAAATGATGGCAGACTGCCCAAGGCAGAGGTCAGAGGGATCTTGCCAAAAGACACAAAAGATTAATTCCTTTAAAAGCTTATCTAGAGGCAGTACTCAGACATTAGGTAAATGGCCATAGACTGAAAACCTCTATAAACAGTGAAAAACAGAAACATATAGTTGTATTGTCTTCTGAGAATGTCAGTTTTGAATAAATTAGACCCTAAGTGATCTCCTTTATGTTTGCAGATAAAACCTTCAATATACACAGCGCAAATTAGAAACTTAAAATTTTGTAAGTGATAGAAAAAAACAGACACATTCCTGATATTCTAAAAAATTAATTTCCTTTGGCAATGGTAAATTTGGCACTGGTAGCATATGCATAAATATGCACAAAGAAGAGAACTTCCATGAAAATATTAGCCAAGTATTCCATGGCTTTTACAGCAGATAGATTAATATAAACAAAGTAAACACCACCACAGAAAAAAGAGAGAAAACTCCTGAAAATGTTGCTTGTGAAACCTAAGTTTTTAGGGTCTGTGGACCATATGTCCACCTTCGAGAAATGTAAAGGTTGCAGGAGAGAGTTAACGTTGAGTTTAAGGGGTGTTGGTGCTGTAGAGAAAATCTATGAAGTGGAGAAAGAATCCTATTTGGAGTGACTTCTCTCCTCTTGAGTTCCATGAGACCCAGTTCAGCACTCTGGTTTTGTTCAGCAAAGCAATTAAGCACATGCTTAATTCACACTGATCACATCTGTAAGCAGTTAAGTGCTTATAATTAAACATGAACTCTAGCCCTTTGCCGAACATGCACAGATTTAAGTATGTGCTTGTTCAGCTGGAGCACAAAATGCAGAGTTGCAGCAGAGAGACAACTCTGTATTCAAAATAAAGGCAGGGGATATAGCCCATCTGACTGGCATCTCTCCTACAACTCTTTAACCATGTATTGTAAGTTTCGCTCCCTTCAGCATTTATATGGTGGTATCTATATACATTTCCAGACCCTCTATTAAAGATGACAGAGCAGTAATTTTAATACTGTTTTTTTTTTACAAGAAAATATTATGACTTCCAGTCCTTTGCATTTTGCCTTTATTGCCAAAGATTTTGCTTTTGTTTGGTCTCCATAGTCCCAGAGTCTATGGGCCCAATGTATTTCAGAAGGAGGGTCTGAGCTGGTGCCCATGAAGCCAGGCTGAGAAGCTTTACAACATACTCCCCACTGCATCTGGTTTCTGAAGAGGTTATGAGATTTGACAGAGTACTGCAACACTGGATAGATGAGGACTGCATGACCATGTGATCCTCTGCCTGGACAGATAAGTCTTCCCAGATGTGATTGTGCCAAGATATCTGAGATGGTTTTCTCTGATGCCAAATCAAGTTGGACAGGGTTTATTAGCTTACGATCAAGGCCATAGTAATATAGCTATTTTGTTTTAGCTTGAATTCTCATCTTGAGGATTGTGCCTGATCCAATAAAACCTATAGAATTGAGCTGGTTCCTTATAATGCCAGCTTGGCTGTCTGTACCCATTGTACATTGCTTTGTTATGCTCAGTTTTGAAGCTTGATAATCCACCCTTTTAAAGGGACAATTGAATCTCTATGACTATAGCTCTCACAGTTTCTGATCAGGCAGAAACAAGAAACTGCTTATTAGAAAACAAATGCTTTCTGGTAGCAAAGGGCCCTAATCCAGTCGATTTCTTCGTTTTTTTCCCCCTGCAATGAATCAGGCTGAGGAAAGCTGAACATCTGTATTGTTAGATATTCTAAAACATCAAGTAAGTAGATGATAGATCCTTTCTCTTGCACAGTTAAAGGTGCACTTAGCAGTTTTGGTTCTTATCTTTAATCTGCTGTTATTTATATAGACTCTAAATTCTCTAAATCAGTGATTCAGCCAATTCTCCTTCTGACATGAATGACTGCTTACTGCGGCATACTTGAAGTAGACCATTACTAGAAGTTAGTATGGAAAGCCAAGAGTCAAATAATCATATTTCATAGTTAATAAAACAGGGTTTTTTTATTACATTTCTATGTAAACCCAAATCTCCCTCTACAACCACTATGTCAAACATGCTTATTATACTAACAGATTTTGTGGAATCATTTGTGAAAAACATTCTTTGTTACAGCAGTTTGTTGTAAAGTGTTTTCTTTAAATACAAAAAGCTTTTGGTGGATGTGGAGAAAGAGACTATTTTCTAGTTCTATGACTGTACCTCTAAGAAGTGGAGATTTGTGGTGTTAATACAAATGATTAGAGACACATAATTTGTCTGTCTCTAATATCCTGCAATATCAGCTTAAAATCTACTCTCACAGCAAATAATCATGATAGTAAACTCATCTGCAAGAAAAGATTTAGAACACAATGAAGAGATGTAAAAAACAGATGTGAATACCTGTGAAAGACAGAGTGAACTTGTTTAAAATGACTATTCATAAGAACGTTGTGCTTTCTGTCCCTTCGTCTGGGAAGCAGGAGGCAAGAGAATGAACACTAAGAGTGACATCCCTGTGGTGAAATACCAAATAATTGATATCACACAATCGTATTGTCATTAATTTCAGCAGGTACAATATTTCACATTCGAATTGATCTATGTAAGCAAGAAGTAGAAGAGTGTCATTTACACAAATTAATTTACGAAGGAGATATGCATATAAATGTTTCTTGCTTAATGGTTTTGGTGTTCTCTAATTTACATCAGATACTGATTTTTCACCTGATTTACACTTACAGAATGTACTGAGTGAGTGACATTTACCACCTGACAATCTGAGAACTACACATCTTTTTAATATTTTCACACACTACACGTAGAGTCCACAGAAATTAAGAGAACTTGAAAAGTTGTAATAACTGCTCTTACAATAAGTGAATGTAAAATACACTTTTTGAAACTAAAAGAAGTCATTTGAATCTCTGGTATGTGGTCTTGCCAAGAGAAATATTAACAATTTACCTACATAACCTCTTTATATCAATGCAAATCAAATATCTGTTGAATTTTGTGTTAATTTTATTTTTCTGCGGTAAATATTAATTCTAGTGGGTTGTAATGCTCTTTTGCTATATGTATGTTTTATTAAAAAGTGTAAAGTCAGATGTTTTACACTTTTATGAATATGTGTGTTGTCCTAGAGATACATTTATACGTCTTACAGCAATTACTATGACAATATAATAACCACAGCACACAATTGAAGCTTGATTGATAAGGTTAAACTACATTTCTATAGTAGTTGGTATCTTCTTATCCATGAAGCTTTTACTAATATTTGTAATCATGAGATCTTGTTATACCTATGCTAAGCAAAAATAAAATAACTATTTGGAGTAATATGAAGACGTTGTAGATGCACATATGAATGGTTTTTGATAACCAATGATATTTTCATTAAAATAATCAGAGAAGTGACTAGAGAGTTGACTCTGTACCTACAGGTGTCTTGTAACAAAATTAATTGAACACTTTAGCAATCATCTTTAACTTCTTACCTATACCGTTAACACATCCATACTGGGCCCTTGGAGGTGATGCCTTATATAAGGCGGCAAACAAATGACTCCAACTGTTCCATTTTATTCTTTCTTTAAAGTAGGTTTTGGTTGTATATATAATGACACAAGAACAGATGCCCTTTACCTGCATTTTTTTTTTTAACTTAGAAACAAGTGCATGTTAACAATTAGTTACATGCTTTACTTTTCTTGTCAAATTGTCAACCTCTGAGCCTACAGACAGTCCTGTGAGCATTCTGGAGGTGGAGAAGATAGGATGGAGGGCAGTGCAATTCTGCAAAATCATTGTGTCATAGGCTCTTCTAGGTACATGCTATAGTGTGCTAATAAGGATGTTTCAGACTTGCCTGAGCTTCCACTAGTAAAACCTCAGCTGTTTAAGAAGGATTACTTTCCAATGGGAGACCTCAGAAAGTCCTGGAAATTTCACCTCTAACCCAAGTAGCAGTGACCTCCAAGAATAAAGGGAACATGATTAGGATTCAGCTGAGGTTTAGCTAGTGTTCTCATGCCCAGCAATAATTTTTTCCTCAGCTGGCCCTGCAAAACTGATTTGTGCCATTTATCCACTTGGCAGGTACATTTCTTTAGTCCACTCATTCTCATATTGCTGCAAACAGTATTGGAAAGATGTCCTTTTTTGTACCTTTTTTATTAGACTTTTTTTCCTACAGACACAAATCTTGAGAGATCACACGACCTATGACTTTTGTTCATCCCCCTTTAATAATACATTGTTTTATTTCTAAGAAATTGGTTGGAGGTCTGGAAGTATTCCAGATAATTACTCCCTATAAATGTTAATTTAAAAAAAAAAAATTATGTACAGGGCTAGAGGAAGATTGGAGTAGGAGTATTCATAGTTTTTTCCTTAACAACTTTTGATGCCACTCTGATATTTTCTACAGCTCACAATTCACCATCAAATCATTATGCTGGAGCAGGTAATAGGTGTATGACAGACAGAAAAGCAAATTTTAGTATAAGCCAGTTAAAAGGTCAATCAAACAAGCCAAAAGACTGCAAAAACCCAGCACTAATAGTACCAGGGTTCATTAGCCTACTGACTTTAAAAGATATTATTTCTCTGCAGGAACACAGAGGCATAGAGGACTTAGAAGTAATTTGCACAAGGAAATGCAATAAGGACCAATTTGTTCAGCCCTCAAGCTGCTAAAATACCTTCCATGTTTTGGTCTTCGGCACCTGAAAAACTTCCTCTGTCCTTCTGCATATTAGCATGGATGGTCTTTCCTCTTTTCCATATATTGATGGTATATCAATAGCAGATACTTTTGTAAACAAAACCACAGCTTATATGTCTCATTTGATAGATGATGAATAACAGTATTTACAACAGTATTAGGCACATGAAGCCACTTCCTGTACATTCTGATATGGACACGTGCTTATAAGTTAGAAGTAATAGTAAAAAATAGATCTCTCTTGTTTTCTTCATAAAAAAACAGTCCTTCCATTTATTACACATTAAAACTGTGCTGGAATATCTAGTTAGGGTAGGGACTGATTTGGTGCAGCCTGCTGCAGGAAATTTAATGGATGGAAAACCTGTTTCTGAAAGCTCTGCAGAACCATGAACTTACTGAACTACTCCAAAGGTGGGGGTATAAAATACCCTATGACTGGGTCAGAGTTATTTCTCTAAATGAATGGTAAATAAGCTAAATATATCAGACTGAATGTAATGGTCTTATCAGCTTCTTATTTTCACTAGAAACAGACTCAACAGTCTGCATTAGATCAACACTATTAAAAAGATCTCTATTTAAAAGTGCACAATACTACTTTGTCCTTAAATTCAGATGAATCGATGGAAAGAGGAAAGTCAAATGAAAACATAGTAAGGAATTCATCTTTGGAAAGTAACTCTGGACTGTGCCTTTTATTTTTGAGCTGTGCTCTTAAAGTTAAATTCTGTGACCTTTTTAGCCTAGCTGGTCTATGATGAGAGAGAAAAAGTGCTGTTGTACTAATCCTTGTGAAAAACCTGGATCGGGAAAACATTCTAAGGTTGTGGATATTTTGCACTGTGGAAAGACAGGCAGATCTTTTATAAGATTCTTCTTTGCACATATGGAACTTTTAAATGACATAAATGTCTTTCGTTTGAATACAGGCATTGAGCCTTAATCAGCTATTGGGTAAGTCCAGTAAAATAATTTTGAATTATGTCAGTGATGAATTTAACTGTAAGCCAAGGAACAGCTGGGCTTACTCTTAAGGAATATTCAAACTGGGACATATAGAGAAAGGATACAGACAGAAGAAAAATCAAACGTGAATACTTTAGAAAATAGATGCAGTGGCAAAACAGCTCATCGCTCATACCGCTGTGGTTCATTGCAGTATATTTTGTCAGTATCTTATAGTACTGATTACTAGGAGAGGCAGGATAGGAATATTTGTTGCTGTTCTGTTTAAGGTGCCTGACGTCGAAGAATCTTGGCTCCTAAGTTGCTGTCTAGCCCAGCCCTGAAGTTCCTGCCCTCTGTGCAGTGTGCCAGAGGGAGCAAAACCTGTTGCCCCAGTTCAGCTTCCCTAGTCAGTCCAGTTCACCAGAAATCATGGTTATTATTTCCTGAAGCTGCACGGGAAATGCATATTGGAACTCATTTATCACCCTTGCATTGGGAGAGCTGGACACAAAAGGTCACCTGCAAGGTGATCCTAGTAGAGCAGTAAGACAGAAAATGAGGTATTAAATGCTTGCTTATAGTCAAATAGTAGCTATAGTAAAACCTGATGCAAAAAAAAGGATAGATATTTGGCACTTAAAAAAAAAAATTAATTTCTCAGATGTAGTACCAGCAGCAGTTTGAATCCTAAAAGGGAAAGTTCACCATCTTAAGAAGATGGTTTCAGAACACTTCACTCATATTTGTTATAGATTTTCATAGCTTTTTCTTGCATCTATAAATGCTGAAAAATCTATTAAAAGAGAAACAGCCTAGAACACAGAATGGAGGCATGAGATTCTAAACTCTGACAAAAATGTTTTATTCCAGTGTACATTATTTGGATTTAAGGGCAGCTTGTCCTACTGATTCAGAATGGAGACAAAAAATCTTGTTGCTGCCATACCTTTCCCATTGATTTATGTCACTTTTTTCATGCGTTAATCTGAGAGGGTCTTTTCTGCATTACAGTGGTCTCCTATAATTCATTTAGCAGTAAAAAATAAATTGCAATGACAGAGAAAATCAGTAAGTTATAATGTTTAGATCTGACTCATTGCCAGCTTTGAGTGTCCTGATCAAATGCTTTAAATTTAATATTTGATGAATAATGGCTAAAAAAGGAAGCTAAATGACCTGAAAAAGGAGCAAATGAAAACCACTCAGAAGAGCTTGCATGTTAGAAGGAAAGAAATGGAGTAGAGATTACTGTAAAAGTCTTACTTGTTCCCTCTTGCTGAGTTGCTTGAATCATGACACCTGATCTCTTCTTCATGACACCAAGCACAGCACCTGCCTGCCAGGGTGCAAAATTAAGAGCTGGCATTGCTAACACTGGAGTTAGCAGGCTAGTCTGCCTCTCTTGTCAAAAAAGGTATAAAACCCCATCCTTTTGAATTAAAATACAACCACCTCTGATAAAAAGAAAAAAAGGACCATCAATGGGGTTTCTTTTATCATGTAGAAGTGGTGATTGAGTCATTTCACCACATTCACATTCTCAGTATTATAGAAATTAAGCACATCTCTTTAACTCATTTCAGGATTTATTTGTGTTATATCAACATGACATTGTCAGCCTTCTGGCCTAACAGCTTTTGTTTTTAGTGTTTTGGAATTCTGTACCTTTCCACTTACATTTTTTCTTCACTGAAAGGCAATGCTCCCTTGTGTTAGTGATATTTCCCTGTGTTGCTATGCAACAGTTCCAACCTTTCAATGACTTTGACCATGGCACAGTTTCCACTGGAGTTGTATTTCAAGTGAGGAAATCGTTCACCATCCTAGGGAATTTTTCTTGTACTTCCATCCACATAAATTGTGCATACCTAATACTGCGACTTTATATTTCAGTCTTGAGATGGCACCAAAATATAATAATTTGATGTTGTTGACCTGAATGGATTCTCCTTTCATTTTGGTTCATCATGAACTGATGTAAGTTAAGCAGTTTCACAGAATCTCAGAATTAGATACAGCCCAGCAGGATAATTCACAGCACCACAAATAGGCATATTTGTTCCCTACCAATCTGATAGACAAGTTAGGTTCCTTAGAAAGGTAATCCACAAAACCTGTGTGTGATGATGGATTGCCACTCAGAGCAGGTACAAAATATAATAGTGACTGAGAACTCCAGAATTTCCCACCAGTTTTAATGACATGACTGGCTCAGGACATGAACTTTAAGCTCTTGTATCACTTGGAAGCCAACTTGAATAGGCACCTAACTGAACAAGGTTCACTCTTTTTAAAACCAGAGGAGTAGCCTTAGAGCCCTTATTTTGTTAAAAAAAATTGTAATTAAGTCTTCCCAAAAGCAAGGAATTAAGGTTCACTTCCAGTGTCAGTCAGAAATGATTCAGATGCACCCAGTTACTTTTCCAACTTCCAGACAGGATATGTCATTCCTACTGTCAGAACTCTAGATGGGATATCTCATTGGTGTCTGTAATGTGTCAGTCCCCTCCACAACGAAGCTCAGACTTCTAGTCTCCAGATAAGAGCATAGATAGAGAAGCACAGAGAATTTTTAGGCCAGACAAGAGCAGGACCTGGTAAATTTTGACAGCTGCTGTGGTTGAGTGCTGATATCAAAGTGTGGGCTTTCTACACTGTCTTCTTGTAGTTTTTCAGATTTAAGACATCTTGTAAGAGCAGCGTGAATTCTACTGGCAATACAAATAAATACTAACCTACTCACAGAATTCAAAGGTTTCAGAAATTAGCTGGCTCTGACAGGTTTCTTGCAATTAAGATCTTGCAGCTCCAAGTGCAGCTACTTAGGAAGGTACTTCGATGGCTGCCCATCCTGGCTATCTGTGGGAGGCTATGTATTCTGAAGAAGATGCAACAGAAAGCAGTGTGCTGTTCCTCCGCTGCACCATTTGCAGCTCAGAGTTCACTAAAACAGACTGTGAACATCTGCCAGTTTGTCACCCACTGCACTCTTCTGCCATTTCTGACACGAAAAATGTCAGGATTTCTTAAAGTAAGACAATGAAACGATTTGTACAGCACCACCTTTCAGGAATGAGAGAAAGACATCAGGATCTCAGAAGTACATAATGAAAGTTGGTGTTAAGGTTACTTCCACAGATGTCACAGTTCCTAGTTAAAATGCCTGAAGTATTCAATTGCTTGATATGAAGAAAGTGACCTAGGTCCTCCTCTGTCCCATACAAATGATGCAATAAGTCATAGCAGAGGAAGACTCAAAGATTTGATGCCACACATAGAACTTACCTAGACCTCATGTTTACACTAAAATTGTAAATTAACAAAGTTGGAGGCTACAGCTCATTATGACTCGTTACCTCTGCTTTGACGTGAGAGTGCTCATTTTCCATTACAACTGTTTTGTTGTTCTGTTTACAAATGAAAACAGCTGGAAGTCAGCAAAAATGCTGCTTAACAGACAAGCCACTCTGTCAGTGGTCTGACATGATAGTAAAGTACTTCTCTGTCCTTGATTTCTCAGTACAATGATAACCTTCCTTTGCTTCAGTTTCCTCCATGTGTGTGACACAGAGCCCTGATGCCTGTCACCTGAAATCAGAATTTAGATAACTATAACATGGTGTGTGAAATTGCAGTCAAGACTATGACATAGTAAATTTCTAAATAATGCAGACAGAGCTTATGTGAACAGCACAATATGCAGCAACATATTTTCCAAACTCAGTAAAGTTAGGCACCCTTCTAAATTTTTTACCTTCTTGATGTATTTTTGCAGCTAGATATTCTATAGAAGTAACAAAATACGTACTACTTCATCCTTATTTCAAAATGCACAGAATATAGTTTAATACTAACGTTTCAGACTGTTACATGTGAATCTTTAGAATTATCCTCTGTCACAATTCCACAACATTAATAAAGCATATTCTGAAAATACATTGACTTGACATTTTTCTCATTGTCTTGCATACATTTTTAGTCATGGAAAACAGTAAACTGCTGAGGTTAAATTTGATTTACATTTTCAGTATAGGCATGGGATATTATAATACCAGGTGCTTCTTCACAGCTGGATTTATTTCCTCAACATGCCCAGTGCATGAAGGAAATACTTAACAATATTAGCTGCAACAGGACAGTACTCAGAAATGTCATAGAACAGCAGGACAGAGCCACCCTACCGGTCTTTGGAAGATGACTTTTAGTTAGCAGCTGCCAAGGAGAGGAAACTGCTTTGGCACCAGCACAATAATATTTAGCTATTCACTTGCCATGTGAACATGCCTATGAGTGTATCTGGCCAAACCCCAAATACACTGCAGTGTTTGGGATCTTTTCATCAACAGTGCTTTTGATAAAGAAGTGAAATGGATGCCTAGCTTTTCTTTCACAAAGATCTTCATAGCAGAGCTAATATTACAGAGTTATTGCTAAGCCTTGCGAGAGCCAGATCTGAAAGATACAGAGCCAGCGAATTAATCGAGTGTTTCAAGACCTAGTAGTTAACAAAAAGAGAGCGCACTGCTGGAACATTCATTCTTTCCCTACTTGTTTCTTCTGGATTAGATGACAGAAAAATCATATGCACCACTTACTTGTGAGAAGGAGAGTTAACAGCACAACTGCAAAAACAAATCAGAATTTTTGGCCAGACATAAAGCTGACTGAAACAATAAAGATGCAAAACAAGAACAGTTTTTTACATTTTTAATGCTTTTTCAAGGTGATGTAGAGCATGCTGCCTAAAAAATTTAATTAACAAGAAATTGAAAAGGACACTTCAACTCACACAATACCTACAACACATACAAAAATACACCCACCAAATACCTTTCTGTGTGAATTAGACCCAGCAGCCACTAAGTATATATCATTTTATTCTGAACCTTTCTTTGAACATTTCACCTGGAAAAACTTTAAATCTATTAGATAAACTGACCTGATGCAATTACGAGTGTGCAGCCTTTATACCAAACTATTAGCTTATGTATTAGAAACCAAATTGTTTTGCCCTTTATCTTCTGCTAAGTATAACTGGAAGCATGGCTCTTGACTCTTTAGGGCAAGGTTGGGAAGATGGAGGAGCATTATATTCTCAAGTAATTTTAATTTGAATAAATGTGGCAATATTTTTATAGTACAGGGCACAGATGGAGTGAACTCTGTGAAGAAAAGTGAACCCAGTCAAATATCATCAATTTCAAAAATCTAACTCAGAACAGAAAACCCTCTCAAACACTGCTCAGATGCATTTCATCTAAGTGAAACATTACTAAACTTTCAGGATCTTTTGCCCTCCCTCTCTTCCTCTACTACTTAGTCTGGTCATTGCCAAGTGAGAAAATCTTTGTTTTGGTTTCTAAAAAAGAGTTGGATAAAACAGGGTCAAGCATATATGGTGTCACCTCTACTATATATGTTCATTATATGACATGGATTTTGGAACACAAAATTAAATCAGGTTTACCTTCACCTAATTTCTATGTGCTAATATGATTGATCAAACACTGCCTTGGGATGGATAATTTGTTTTGTAAAAGTGATTGTAACTAAAAAACAAAGAAAATTTTTCTAGTAACTTGTGTTCACTGCTTCAAATTGTGAGGTAACATATGGTGTGGTAAATTATGGTAATAATCTGTTGGCATCTTGAAGTGAATGTTCTTAAAAACAATAATATGTGCTTTAACCTACTCACTCATAAGGTAAGTTCTAAATACATGATAAGATACCTCAAAGATTCTGCAATTAATAAGGAAGTTTGATATTGCGGAGTTAAAGAGATGGCTCACCTTTTAAGACACCCATTAAAGAACTTTTGGAACTAAGATTGGTTACCATGTTAACAGATCTTGACAACAATACATATCCCCTCATATTCACAAGAGATATTTCTTTTTTCTTAAAATGAATGAAACGTGTATAAGAATCTGAGTGCAGTCCACAAAAAACCATATGTTAATAAATTATAGCTTACTAAATACAACCTCAAAACTGTCAGATAGAAATAAACCTGTTCTTTTATTCAGATTTGAACACCTGGGTGATTTGCTTGTGTGACTCTATACTATAAACCACCTAAATGATTAATATTACTTTTCAGAAAACTGACAGTCCTCTAATATCAACATTTTCTGTATTTAAATCGTGTCTATTAAAGAAATATGAAATGTAAAAGATACCATATAATAAGTCTGCTTCAGAATATTTGAGTAGATGGATGAATACAGAAAATGTAACTAGACAGTTAAAAGTACTGAGCATAAATATATAAATATTTTCCATATTCTCATAATCATTATGATCAATGTTTCAACTGTAAGAATTGTTTAGTATCTAATATTTTCTCTGGAGTTTTATCAGTTGTGGCATAGTGCTGCTGAAAAGGTCAGCAGAGTTTCTTCAGATTAAGTGCCCTGATTTATGAGGAAAAAAATTATTGGCACAATATTTTCACCCTTCAGAGATTAACACATGTGAATTTGTTAATCTTCTGGGAAATGCTTCTTCAGCAGAGGAGATTGCATTAGCTATAATAGATTTGGATGAAGTCATTATTCAGTTATCTAAGTATATAATTGTTTAATAATTGGAATATTCGTCCTCTTTTACAAGTCTATTTATAACCTTATCATTTTGTGCAAAATATTGTCAAATTCAACGGGTATTCTTTTGACTAGAAGAAGACATCTACTTTTACATCTCAGCAGGTAACACATTCTCCTTTGTAGTCAGTGAGAGCAGTTCAGAGTAAATCTGACCAAAGGTCAGACGATCTACTGCATCTTATTACCCCTTATTGTACCTATTTCTCTTCATTAACTACAAAATGGGCTTAACAGTATCTGGTCACCTTAGATTACTGAATTTATGTGGCAGGAATCCAATTCCTGGAATCCGGCAGAGGTACTGGAAGACTGTATCAAGGACCAGTATGCTTCTGTTGGGTACATGCCCAGAGGTAGGAATGGCAGTTAACAGAAGGCTGACGAAAGGAAAAGGTGAGCAATAATCGCTTCCAAGTTAAGTATTGAACAAACTTACAAATTTCCAAGTACAAGCCTACTTTCTCAACTTTGAGCAGTTTAAATGAACTTTTTCTTGTATGACCAGTTCATTAGCTGAAGTTACAGGTAAGCATCTTCATGGTACAGACTGGAACCTTACAACTTTATTAAAGATAATGGAGTTAAAATTATTTATGACACCTCAAAATGACCCCTTGTAACTCTTTTTTAGGTAAATGGGATGCGTATTTAAATGACACATATTCACCACCTTCTCCAGTACTATGATAATTGATTATGGTGAGAACGACTCCAGCAGGCATGGCAGAGCATTGAAGGAGAGGCCGGAGGAGAGACTCCAAGAATGCCACAGCTATAACTTACATTGTTAGGCAGTTAAAATGAACATCTCAGATCCAGAACTGATCTGTCCTCAAAATTTTTAAAAAACTAAAGAGTCACTACAGATTGTGGTTTCTTACTTAGAACGACTTTCATAGTGATTGCTAGTAGGAAGTATGGTGTCAGTAAGTACTGTCATAAAGTAGAAAAATATATGGCTTTTTCTATTTTTTCATTAAGGGTGAATTTACTCCTCCTCATTACTTGGAGTGCAACAAGCCCACAAAGGTGTGAGGTGTTTGTGATGAATTCCGCGTTTTACTGAAAGGACGCTCTTTCTTCCTCTTGTAAGGTTTTGGAGTAATAATAGTAGGAACAATAACAGTATTGCTAAAACACTCTAGCTCTTTTGAAAGAGAAAAAGTATATTTGACTAAAATTAGATTTGATAGGGAAGGGAGAAAAGTTAAAGTTATTCCAGCATGTAATGTATTCAAGGGAGATCAAACTCACACAGAACTTGCTGAAATATATGTATGCATTCATACAGCTATGAACTCTTTCACTTTAACAAGCGGTACTTCAGCTGCTGGCAGAAAATACAGTAACGTGATGCTGGATCACAACAATATTCTCTCAATTATTATTGCTGCCATTCACATAGATAGATTTTCCACTGACTGCTATCATTTTGAGTTCCCGTATCTCATCTTAATTTGAGTAGCTGCCTGATGGAAGTCGTGTGTAGACTGAAAAATTAGCCCTTTCCATCACAGTGTTTGGGTGAGAGATTGCTTCTGTTTAGTGTCACATGCCTAGAGTCTAGACAGGACAAATGCTTTGTAACAATACTAATATTAAAAATTCATTATTCTTGGAGAATTACCATAGCTTTTTATGATAAAAGAACTTTTTGTGTGTCTGTCTGTCTGTCTGTCTAAGGATGTGTGATTAACTGCGAAGAAAGGCTGCCTAAAGAGATGAGGCTGGAAGGAGGTTATTCATAATGATAACCAAATGCAACTGACTTAAGTGTGCAAGCTCCCAGTGTGATAGATGTCCTAGAAAGGCTTGTCTGGAAGACACTGAAGTTCCCTAACTTAGGCAGTAGTTAGACTTCTAGTAGTTAGTCTCTGAATAGTCTCCTGAAGCCATGGATTCATTTCACCTAAGTTTAAGTACTGAAGATTCCTACGGTATCAAGAGTGAAGAGTTGGATCTGGTCTAAACCATGTTTTTGAACAACTGACCTGGATTAGCCAGGTAGCCAGAACTAACAAATCCCAGATTCCTGACAGACAGGGATAAATGTGTAATTTTGGAATAGAAATCACCCGACCTAGGAAGACAAGCACATCAGAAAGTGCCTACTTTCTATATTGACTGCATAGAGAGTCTAGATGGCCGGATGATTTCATTGGGTCAGAAATATAACTCCCTCTAAAATGGAACCATTATTATCAAACTGACTGATTTGGTAGTTAATACTGCCTGGAACAGAGATGGTGCAGAACTAGCAAATGCAGTTATGAAGCTTGGTCAATCCAGATCTTTCCCATTTATCATGGTGCAAAGGGAAATGAAAAATAGTGGCTTCAAATTCCATAGCCCTAGCTGGAACACGATCTCTTGAGAAAGCCTATTAATAAATGACACTAAGGGTGAGCTATTGAGGAGTGGGTAATGACTGCTGTGTGCTTGTGCCTGCTTTTTAAATCATGACCTCAGAATGCTGTGCATGACATGTAGTCTACATTACTCCTTGACACCTCAACCTACTTTGCATTGTGGTTTTTACCTATTGTTTCAAGCCTTAACTGAGAATAACAGGCTTGAGAGAGTTCCTTTTTTTTATATTTATCTGAAGTCAAAGTAATTAAAGTATTTACAATAAAATCTGGCACAACCTGAAATGCTTTCTTCCTAAGGTGGTTTGCCATTACACAAGCCCCTAGGGTGAGTGAATATTCCGCTAAAGGGAATGTAACAGTAATGAATTACTAGAATCTATGTCTTTGTCACAGAACAAAGATGAATCAGTTGAAATACTATCCAGAAGATTATGAGTCTAGAGTGATGGCTAGCATCAGCAAAGTTAAAGGTTCCACTGTCTGGTTTGTGTACTGTAACTCTCAAACCTCACAGAACTGCTTATAATTCAGTTCTCTGGGGTCCAGTTAATAATCCTGACTACGTCACTATCTTATTGAGAGCTTCTTGCTGAAGGTCATATTCTGATGCAGTGGATCATTTGAAATACTTCTTTTGCCTTTTGAAACTTAATTTAAAATGCTTCTGGGGAAAAAAAAAGGTGTTCCAATGCTCGCTTTTCTTGATATATGCATTTGAGAAATTACACATCAAAAGTAATAATATTTCCTCACTGAGAAGTTACTCTGAGTATCTGACAACCTGAGGGAAATAACTGCATGAATGTGGGCCAGGTGAACTTCACTGGACTTGACAGAAAAATGCATCAGAGTGTCCTTGTAGATTTTATCATCCCTTTTGTTTGACTACTGCCACATCCTATGTTTTTTTGATCCAAGAAACAGACAGTGCTTTCTTGTACTTTTCTGTCATTTGTAAGAAGAAACAGTTCCCTATTTTATTTTGGGGAAACATGGAAAGACACTGGAGAATTCTGAGCCCGTCAATGATTTAATACCTATCCTTGCTGTAAAATTTGAATAAAAATCAAACCTGAGTTCTAACTTATATTTCCAGTCAGATACACTAGTACAGAATTATAGTGGCTTGACCTTGGCTGGCTGGCAGATGTCCACCTAGTCGTCCTCTCACTCCCCCTTTGCAGCACAGCAGGAGGAGAAAATAAGGTGGAAAACATTGTGAACAGAGATGAGGACAGGGAGATCACTCACCAATCACCACCACTGAAAAACAGAGTTCACTTGGGGAAAATTAATTTAATTTGTTAAAAAAAAAAAGATTAGGATAATGAACAAACACACCTTTTCCCCCACTCCCTTCATCCAAGGCTCAACTTCATTCCGTCATTCCTAACTCTACTACCTTCCCACAGGCTGCAGTTCTTCAAGAACTGCCCCAGCATGGGTCCTCTCCCTAGGATATAGTCCTTTCAGGAACAGACTTCTCCAGTGAGGGTCCCCCACAGGCTGAAGTTCCTGACAGAAATTCCGCTCCTGCATCGGCTCGTCTCCACAGGCCACGGCTCCTGCCAGGAGCCTGCTCCAGCACGAGCTCTCCACAGGCTGCAGCTTCCTTCAGGGCATCTCCACCTAGTATGACATGGAGTCCTATCAGGGGATGCAGTGCAGACATCTGCTCCACTGTAGCCATCCACGGGCTGTAGGGGAATAATCAGCTTTTCTATGGTCTGCTCCAGTGGTTGCAGGGGAATCTCTGCTCTGGTTCCTGGAGCTCCTCCTTTTCCTCCTTCTTCACTGACCTGGGTGTCTACAGGGTTGTTTCTCTCACATTTTCCTTGCTCGTCTTGCTGAAAGCTGTGCAGCACTTTTTCCCTTTCTTAAATATGTTTTCCCAGAGGCGCTGCCATCTTGGCCGAGGGGCTCCGCTGTGCCCCGCGGTGGGGTCAGTTGGAGCCAGCTGGGACCAGATGTGTCTGGCACAGGGCAGCCTCAGCCTCTTCTCACAGAGGCTGCTCTGCAGCCCCCTCACTACCAAAACCTTCCCAGGCCCTCTTTTAATTTACTGCCATTCCCCCTTGTCCTATCACTACACACCCTTGTGAAAAGTCCCTCTCCTTCCTTCCTGTAGGTCCCCTTCAGGTACTGGAAGACTGCTATAAGGTCACCCCGCAGCTTTCTCTTCTCCAGACTGAACAGCCCCAACTCCCTCAGCCTGTCCTCCTAGGACAGGTACTCAGCCCTCTGATCATCTTCGTGGCCCTCCTCTGGACCCGCTCCAACACATCCATGTCCTTCTTATGTTGGAGGCTCCAGAGCTGGACACAGTACTCCAGGTGGGGTCTCATGAGAGCGGAGTAAAGGGGCAGAATCCTCTCCCTCGACCTACTGTCCACTCTTCCTTTGATGCAGCCCAAAATACAGTTGGCTTTCTGGCCTGAAAGCGCACATTGCTGGCTCATGTTGAGCTTCTCGTCCACCAGTACCTTCAATCCTTCTCCTCAGGGATGTTCTTGAGACACTCTCCACCCAGCCTGTACTTGTGTTTGCGATTACCCTGACCCATGTGCAGGACCTTGCACTCAGTCTGGTTGAACTTCATGCGGTTCACGCAGGCCCATCTCTTCAGCCTGTCGAGGTCCCTCTGAATGGCATCCCTTCCCTCCAGCATGTCAGCCACACCAGACAGCTTGGTATCTGTAGGCGTGGGTAACGGACCGTTGTAACGATGTGACCCCAATATGAGTATGATCATACACCTTTATTAGTCAGCAAAACAAGGTTTATATAGCAAAACTATTACAGCATCTGAATGGTTAAAACCCCAA
>Ga0065711_1008112_pt1 | contig 20750 bp, 16 predicted proteins | sample Hoacrofraction12_FD_59098 | JGI IMG/M metagenome (GOLD analysis project Ga0065711, IMG submission 59098) | Hoatzin crop microbial communities from Cojedes, Venezuela - Epithelial fraction 12 v2 (version 2) | ecosystem: Host-associated > Birds > Digestive system > Esophagus > Crop | place...
TTTTTTGAAGAAGCACAAACTAAGCCTCCCAGACATGGCAGTGTTTTCAAAGTCACTTGACAACCAACACAAGTCAGCAGGGTTATGTGTGACTTATCTGGTGTATCCTCAAGCTTCTGATGCTCTCTCTCAAACTGTATTCTTATGTGCCTTGCAGAGCCAGATGGAAATAAGACTGCCCAGTAGAATACCACCCTGTCACAACCAATGGTGAATGGCATGAACAACCGTGGACATTTCTATCACATCAACACTGTGCTGATAGTTTGCTCCTCTTATCATGGGAGTCTGAGAACATGAGACACAGTCTTATACTGTGCTGGTGGCTTCACAACTGTGTAGTTCTGCCAACTTTGTAGAAGGTGCTCCTGATTTAAGCCATTGCAAGAGAAAACAGAGCTTTTGCCTCCACTCATTTACATGACAGATTGTAGTAAAACTTTCAAAAGTAATAAAGAGCATGACTTTTTTGTGTGCTTTGAGCTGTGTCTGACAGCACATATATAGCTCGTAAGTGCAGACAGAGAATAGAGCTACCAGTTCCATTTTTTGTCTGTATAGAAACAAAACTTTACGTAAGTACACTGACTGCTGCTTCCAGTTCATTACTCTGTACTGTGAAATTATTTTTTTAATATTCACAGAATAGTGTAAATTAAAACTTCATTGGGAAAATGCAAGGTTGCGAAGACCATGACACTCACTATTAAAAAGCAGACACACACGACACAACAAAAATCCCATCGTGTTTTTTAAGGCCACATGCAGCTTCATTTCCAAAAAATCCTGTAGAGTTTTCCAAACTCTTGCAGAATCAAATCTCTAATTCCTAGCTGATCTACGGGATCTCTTTTAGAAAAAGATTCAGATCTGCAGACCAAAGTACAGGAGTGTAAGGTAAGCATCTATCTGCAAAGCAATTGTCTTAAATTCTCGTTGCAGTCAGTAAAGACCTAGTCAGTACAATAAACAGAGTCGGTGGAGTGATTCAGCTCTCCGCAGAACAGACACAGTTTGGTCAGTGGAATCCCTCTAGAACCCCTGACTGCATGTTAACTCTCTGCTGACTCTGATGGGAATACTGCTCATGTAGGCACCTATGCTGGAAACATCTGCATCTATCTCTCTGAATCCAGAGCTGAATTCTACCTGTAAAACTGATCTAAGGATGTTATGAAACCGAGAATCCTCAAATACTCCGCTAAACTGTCTAATCACCGTCACAGTTAAAATTTGTACCTTATTTCTAGTATAAATTAGTCTAGTTAACCACCCTCCAGCCCTTAGGTTGTGCAATGTCTTTGTATGACAGATTAAAAAAGCCTTCCACCACCTTGTTTTGAGAGGAGAAAGACTGTTAAGAAACATTTAAATGTGTCTTGCAGGCACAACCCCACAGAGCTACATATAGCCTTTTGGCAGCATCTGTGAAAAATGAAGAGGCACGCTGGAACTGGCCAAGTACAAAGTCTGTCATTCTTCCAAGCGCGTTTCAGGCTCCTTCTCTGTTACTTCTCCTGTGAATTGACAATGGCTAGCCAAAACTGAGCCATTTTAAAGTATTTTAATATTTTAATAGGGGAAAATATTATCATTTTATTTCCAAACCACTGCATCTGCAATGGGCAAAAATCCCTAAAAGCAATTATTCAGCTTTTACTTTTTCAGATTTTTTCATCACTATCCTTTGGACTTGCATTTCTAAAACACTGAATAGCTGTTTGGAACAAGGGTTCCCAGTTGATAACCACCATTTTCAGCACAAACTCCTGCCTCTTTGCTGTGTCACGCATGTGAGCAGAAGGAAGCATTCAGCCTCACGTCCCCCTTTGAACTAGCTGGCACACCGCAGCCCACACGGGCACCACGGGCCTGAGAGTTCCCGGTTCAGAGGACTCTAACATCCGTAAGTGACACTGCTGCATTATATGAGGGCAGGTCTTCACATACCACTTATTGGCCTCGGAATTCACTCTTCAAAAAAGGTTGCTGTAATGCAGTTTATAAACATGAAAGGTCGACTAAATCCTATTCCTCCTTTGGTAGCACTGGTATGAACACACGACTAGTCAAACTTGATCACAGTCGGAGACTGAACCACAGGGGTAAAAATGAAAATAAATATACATACATGTGATTTTCTCCCCATTTGAACTGATCTGCTCCCATAACATATATAGAATATTTATGCAGCTTTCTATCTTTAGCACTGCTAAGATTCAAGAGGGAACTGGAAAGGTATTAGAAGAGTTCCTTAAATTCTGATCTCTAGTGTTAGTGATGAACAAATACCCTTTCCCTTTCTACACAGATATCAGTATGACTGCAAACTGATTTGAATTTTTAAATGTTTCAATATTTAAAGCACAGTCACACGATGCATGAAACTGATCTCCTTAAGCAAAGCTGTCAGAAGCCCAACACAAGCCTGGGTTTGACTTTAAGCTTTTTTTGAGGTTTCTTAACAGGAGTGAGCGAAAGTTACCATTCACGAAAATGAAAGGCCAAGCATAGTGTAAAACCTTCTGGTAAATCCTATTGCTCACCCTTCTTGTTTCTCAGATTATACAGACCTTAGGAAAGTGGTGGGAAAGAAACATCTTGCATCATAAAATAGTCAGGCGCTGAAAGGTGAAAGCGAGATTGCAACAGGCTCTATAAGGGAAAAGGTCTTGTTCTGCTGCTCAGATAGGGCAAGCAATATGGAGTCTCAAGCTGAGGGAACAGGAAGACCAGTACTAAAATAATATCAAAAATGGAGATGGCTGAGCTGGCTCCACCCCTTCAGGTAGCATGAGAGAAGATTTAACTACAGTATACAAAACAAAAATGCTTACTATGAACGCATGTAAGGAAATCTGGACTTCTTGTATACGGTGACCCATATTTCTGAATACAAGCTGAAGAACAGAAAATGAAATTATTATTATAATGATGACATGGCAGCTGTTCAAAGCATGTAACAACGTATCTGGTCTGCTGATTCATTAAGCAAGGATTTGGAAGGTGGATGCAAAATATATGAAATATTATCTCCCAGATGCCTTAAAATTCTGAAGTTCATCAAAATTTTTTAGCTCTGATGTACAGTAGAGTTATAAGCCATCTGAAGAGAATGATCACTTTACCAGATGCTACCATGATTCTAAAAGCATGTTAGTAGCTACTCAAATTTGACCCACTAAATGTCTTTTTCAAAATCTAGACAGCACATGGAGTTTTCTAAAATGGTTGGCATTTGTGATCTTAAGTACTGCATATTAAACACAAATAGAAAACAATATAATGCCATGACTAAGATACAGTCAAGAGAATAAGCCAGTGGTTCAATCAGTAAAGGCACTTTTTTTAAAATAAGGACATTAGTTAACAGCTAAGTTAACTAAAAAGAGAAAAAGGTAGAAGACTGCAAATTATTTACTAATGCTGCAAGCTACAGATACAAATGCAACATCCACATTTTAACACGCAGAAACCACATAAAGTATCTCTGTATGCAAATCTATACATCAGTAAGAAACAAACCTCAAAATCATATAAGGAACGTACAGTCTATCTTAAAAGTTAGCAATGCATGTCTATTGCAATCAGATTTCCATCAACGTTCCTTAGCAGAGGCTTCAACTGCCACAAGCTCCAGTGTTAGGCACCACATACCAGCACTGCCACAAAGTGAAAGCGAAAGCTGAAACTCACCCAAGTATTTCGGGTAGAAATATTCCTGTAGGGGGAAAAAAAAAAATCAAAGATTTATTGAATCATATTTGCTTCTATTGTCATACTATTTAAGAGCTGCTGTTAGTTTGGCGATCTTGTATGACAGTCGTTTAATAAGGTCCAAACACCAACATCCTAATCTCTTTTTATTCAGAGCCAGAAGCAGCACAGTACCATTCATGCATTGAGCCTTTTGCGAAAGAAAGAAACGTTAGCTCCAGTCTCAAGGTATTTTTTGAGAGCAGCTGACCTGGTAAGTGGCACTGACTGAGCGTGTGAAGCCACTTACCCAGTATGCGAGAGGCAAAGGTGCTGCTGGTGGCATGAGGCAGGGGAAGGAAGAGGAATCGAGGGACAAAACCCCAAAGGGAAGTACAGGGTCACTTAGTCACCCAGCACCTCCCCGGAGGTCCTCTGCTGACGCAGAACATGGACAGCACCCTACCACAACCACTAAAATAAAAGGGTACCTTTTGCTCTTATGATGAGCATACTACAACTCCAACAGCACCCATTGCCATACCGCCCATTCCATCACATCATGGAGACGGTCCACTCAAAGAAGGGAATAATGCAAATTTTCAAGTGAGGGGAAAATTGCCATTCATTAATCTAAAGCCAGACTGCAAAAGGCATTCCCACTCCTCTCATGGTACACAACCATACAAACTGTTCCCTACCTTGTGTCAACACAGTGTAGCCATACAGAGAGAGCAACAGGTTGCTGATGTGATGTGGATCTAACCTTGCATGTCAGAAAAATACTCAGCCTGGTAAGGCCTTGCCAGTTGCATGACTGCTTGCACCAGCACAGAGGAACAGCAGGAAAATGCAGCTGTGCTGCATGGAAGGGTGGGAGATTGGCCTAAGTGGATCATTAAACCACATTCTTCAAAAAATACATAAATTCATGGCCAGGAAAAAGCATTTATTTCGAACTTCACTTCATATTGGATTTCATAATGTGTAAGTCACTAGTTCAAGTGCTGTTAAAATTGTAATTAGGGTGTGCAATGAGGGAGAACTTGTAGATTGTACCAGTGCTTAATTTTTTTTTGTTAAAATAAACCATTTCTCAGCTAATCATGAAAGCATGCACAGTATAATTCTCTTTCATACAACGTGAGCAATTTTCATATAACACTATCTGTGGTGAGATCAGGATAGTAATTATCCTGTATTCTACAAAATTAATTTGGTCTATGATGATGCAAGATTAGAAACTATTTTATTTTCTCCTCTTATTACAGGTGTTTGGATAAGCTCATGCACATATACAAATGTGTACATACAACAGAGACAGGCACACACCATAGAATCATAAAATCATTAAGGCTGGAAAAGATCTCTAAGATCATCAAGTCACACCACCAACCCAACACCACCATGTCTGCTAAACCTTGTCCCGAAGTGTCACATCTACACGTTTTTTGAACACCTCCGGGGATGGGGACTCCACCACTTCCCTGGGCAGCCTGTTCCAATGTCTGACCACTCTTTCAGTAAAAAAATATTTCCTAATATCCAACCTAAATCTACCTGACACAACTTGAGGCCATTGCCTCTCATCCTATCACTAGTTACTTGGGAGACCAACACCCACCTCACTACAACCTCCTTTTAAGCAGTTGTAGAGAGCAATCAGGTCTCCCTCAGCCTCCTCTTCTCCAGACTAAACGACCCCAGTTCCCTCAGCCACTCCTTGTAAGACTTGTTCTCTATATCCTTCGTCAGCTTTGTTGCTCTTCTCTGGACACGCTCCAGCACCTCAACGTCCTTCTTGTAGTGAGGGGCCCAAAACTGAACACAGTACTCCAGGTGTGGCCTCACCAGTGCCAAGTACAGGGGCACGACCACCTCCCTACTCCTGCTGGCCACACTGCTCCTGAGACAAGCCAGGATGCCGTTGGCCTTCTTGGCCACCTGGGCACACTGCTGGCTCATGTTTAGCCGGCTGTCGACCAACACACCAAGGTCCTTTTCCGCTGGGCAGCTTTCCAGCCACTCCTCCCCAAGCCTGTAGCGTTGCATGGGGTTGTTGTGACTGAAGTGCAGGACCCGGCACTTGGCCTTGCTGAACCTCATACAGTTGGCCTCAGGCCATCGATCCAGTCTGTCCAGATCCCTCTACAGAGCCTTCCTACCCTCCAGCAGATCAACACTCCCACCCAACTTGGTGTCATCTGCAAACTTACTGAAGGAGCACTCAGTTCCCTCATGCGGATCATTGATAAAGATGTTAAACAAGACTGGATCCAAAACGGAGCCCTGGGGAACACCACTCATGACCGGTCGCCAGCTGGATTTATCTCCATTCACTGCCACTCCCCGGGCTCAGCTATTCAGCCAGTTCTTTATCCAGCGAAGCGTACACCCATCCAAACCACGAGCAACCGTGATTCAATTCGACCTGGACTCTCTAATGCAATCAACTGGCTGACACGGTCATATAAACTAAAAATTTTGCATTGCTGTCATCCTCCAGAAAAATCAATCACTTCTGGCAAATATGCTCCAGTTACTGAAATGCACCCTGTAAATATTCAGCCTAAATCATGACAGCATCAATAAATATGTAGAAGAAATAGCTTACACTTATTCTGATTTTCAATTCTGACCTGACAGTAACAGGCTTGGCACCATTTGGGGTTGAGCTTTGTAATATCTCTTCAGGTTAACAAACTGAGCGAGGAGCTCAGAACTCACAACGGTCCCCTTTCCCTCTTTTTTTTTTTAAGGTTTACTTTTGGAAAAGACAAATAAAAAAAAATACAGTCAAAACAGAAGTAAATCTAAACAGTCTAAGTATTCAGATGAGTGTCCAGCTGTGCTATAACAACAAACTGAACTTCAGCCAGCACTCAAGGAGAATAAGATAGCAGCATGTGATGAAATATTCCAAACACTTTTTTCTTTATTTCCCCTTCATTCAATGTACGTCACACGAATGTGCAAATGTGTTTAACCACCAACAGCATAATCCAGACACTGGCAAGAACAACTTTTTCTGCATTCATAGGACAAGAAATAGAAACTTTCATATTCATGGCCACCGGCCTAATTGCTCCAAGTCAGTGATGGCAAAGGCATAAGACTCCATTTTCTCCTTGACCTCTGATAAATGAGTTGAGTGCCAGAAAAGTTGTATAGAGTTTACTTTTGAATGAAAGATTAAGGTAACTAGTTATTTTAATTTCACAAATAACTTTCCAAATGCAAACTGACTGTATATTTATTGAATGCCAGCTGAACAGCAGAAGAGTGAAACTCCAAGACACTGTACCACGACAAACTTCATTTCATGAGGTATGTAGCAGAGGTAAGTGATTTAAACAGGAGGCTATTAATAGAAATGCAACCCTTCTTTCCCTGTCTTCCTCATTTGCTTATGTTATACAAAACTGATTGCTGATCAGTGGCACTTCTCCAGGTCTACAGGACCTGCTGATACTACCATCATAAAATAAAGCAATGTGATCGCAGGTTCCAACATTACTCATTTTTGTATGGTTAACTTTTCATTTTTCTCCATAATCAATTTTCCTTACAACAGACTTCTGGAAATACAATGACAATGTATTTCTATTCAGCCAAAAGATTAATCAAGAATGATGGACAAACTATCTTCCACCTTGAGAAAAGGAACTTGCTTAAGCTGAAAGTAGTAGTTAGTCCCTTTTCAAAAAGCACTGATAAGGAGGTTGNGGAGTCTCCTCCTCTGGAGATATTCAAGACCCGCCTGGACNAGGTCCTCTGCAGCCTGCTGTAGGTGACCCTGCTTCGGCAGGAGGGNTGGACTAGATGACTCACAGAGGNCCCTTCCAACCCCTACCATTCTGTGATTCTGTGATTCTGTGGTTCTGTGAAGTTCTCGCAGTTAGAAGTTCAAGTTGTGCCTAACCTACACAGAAAGGTGTGCATTATTTCTTGTGTGAGCGTTCAACTCTACAATGACTTTTCAGTCTTCTGTGCTGTACAAAGTCTTAATGACCCACAGATGTCAGGGAAGGTGAAAATCCTGCACAGGGTCAGGTCCCTGTTAAAAGTGTGAGTCTCATCTTCCCTCCATCAGAAATCTCCTGTTGTATTCTCCAGACCCAACAAAAATGCCAAGATTAGCAAAAGTTCTCTGTTAATACTTTGCTGATTTCTCAACTAGTTGCCTTCAACCTCAGGCTCACCAAACATCTTATCATCTAGAAAACCGCCCAGTACTCACAGGGTCAAAACAGAGGAGGTTATTTAACTGTGACCACCGTGGTAGCAAAAGTCACCACAGAATTACAGTAAGTGTTAAATTTTCAGCTTGGACTCTGGTAAAAGAAGTCAACATTTAAATAGTGTCAGCCCTTCCCCTTCAGATTCGCTTTGCTAATTACTGCTGAAAATAAAAGAAGGAGCAATGGGCTTTTAAAAACAAAAGGCTATAAACAAATACATATTGGACATAAACATCCTTTGGATAATCTGTTGTACAGACACTGACCTCACCAAGCTTTCTAACCAATCTGTCCAGTACTAATCTCCCAGTGCATGCAAGAGGAAGACAATACCTTGCAGAAGCACCAACTTCCACAAGAGACCAACCTTCACAAACACAGTTTCAACAATTCCAACCTCTCTGTCTGCTCCTAGCAAGAAAACCTTTACGTATTTCCACCCCTGCTTCTCGTGACCCAACGCACTTTCTGTCTGCTTGGTTCCCACACATCAACCTGCACAACGGGGATGCCAGAAGCTTCAGTCGTCAAGGGCCTGGCACCAGGACACGCACAGCCTGCAGACCTGCGTGGGGTATGAGTTACACACCACGCATCATGTGCCATCAGAGGCACGGCTCAGCAGAGATCTCAGGTAAAGAGGGAGGAATAGGAGAGACTGGGAAGTGCCTCACATCTACAAGCCTCCACCCTTTCAGTGAAGTGGAAAGTACTGCATAAGGCCAGTCCCTCCAGGCAGGTCTTGGCTTGCTTATTCCAGCTCAGCTCTAGAGACCTTTTCCTTGCTGTCCAGGAGGCAGAGCTGTGCTGTAACAGAAAAGATTTAAGCTCTACAGCCCCCACCCCTTCCACACAAACACAAGTACATGCCAGCAGAAAGTCTCCCAATGCATTAAACGCAATTCTTGGTTTCCACTACAGTAGTGCAAGACTTAAGAGTACATGCTTTTATTTCAGGGTAGAGTGACATCGAACACTTTTTCATGAGGTTAAGGAGTTCTTCTTCCACCTACATCCAGAGCTTATTCCTACCCTTACAGCACAGCCACTACAACACTTAGTATGGGTATCTAAAACNAAAAGAGAGCATAGGTTTGAAAGTGTCCTCAAAAAAAACCAACCCAAACAAATTCTGCCCCAAAACTCCAGGTTGTTCTTTTTCATATTTGTTTTTTCTTCCAAATGTTAATGGTTGCAGTGGAATAGTTAAGAATAGTTTCTGTGGAGCCACCCCCACAATACCCTGCATTGAAACAACTGAGGAGAACAGCAACACAAAGGTGAGAGTTCATAGCAGGGCTGTGGAGTCAAAGCGTCAGAAGTACCCTTCCCTGCCAGAGGAAACCTAGAGCGTGACTGGGGTCTCCATCTATTTTCAACTCTATGGCCAAACTGTCCCTTAGTGGTAAAATCCAAAAGTTAGTGAAATTATATTGGGTATGCATTAGTCCCAATGCATTTTTAGGGAAGATGGAAGAACACCAAATCAGAACAGCCGTTAACATGAGTCACTGTATAAAAATAGCCCTTCTGAAAACATAACAATGACCCTGTCTACACCAGGAAAATGTTCTCACTGTTGCTTAAAGTAACTGGCGACACTGGAAACCTCAGCCAAAAGGGCCTGCCAACTGCTTCTGTTTGTTTTGCTTGAGTACTAGGTCAGGTAAGCCTGATCAGCACTTGAATTTAATCAAAATCATGTTTGAGCTGTAGTGGCAGCAGATAAAAAGCGTAGTATACAGAAGGACTGTTCATGTTCCTGGGCAACTGGCTGAAGGTGACCCTGCCTGAGCAGGGGGTTGGACCAGATGACCTCCAGAGGTGCCAGCCAATCTCAGTCACCCTCTGATTCTGCGACTGCAGCACTGCTAACACTGGAGGATCTCACAGACTTGTGTTAGCAATGGTAATTTCTAAAGAGCTCTTTCTTAGTTACCTAGTTACCTCTTAGCGAGCTGTGGCAACTCCCACATTATGCCCTTTTCTCATTTCCATATAAAGACTCTCCCTTTTCCTCTTTCCTTCAGGACTGAATGTTTGTCTTGGGCATGGCCTCACCTCCTTGTTTATAAATGTACTTCATGTTTCCACACTGCAGGCCTGCACAATCCTGGCAAAGAAATGGCCGCTGCCAAACATAATTGGCTATAACTTAGCTTTTGACAGTTGTTTAACTGTTATAACCTGAGAATGCAAAGCTCATTAATGCTCAAGAGCTCACCACATTTTTTTAAACTCAGCCCTAGGCTTTCAATGCATAGCAAATCTCATGCTTTATGATTAGGCTTTTCTCCCGTACAATGTAATCAACCAGTCCTACAATTCAGAATTTGAAATCTGTAGAAGTTGTAGTTGCAGAAATTATACTCAAATCAGTGCCACATTGTTTGTACAAGCTTTCCTTCTGATTGTGAGGAACCCAACGCTCAGCCAGACTAGTATGCTTCCTATGTTGCTTTGGGGCAATCTACATTCTCCATGCAAGTAGCAAAGAGAACTACTCTCCACAATTTGGCAAGTGAAGCTTTACAGAAGCAAGCAGGTCGTGTTACAATCCAAAAGCAGCCTTGAGATCTCATCTCCTACTAGTAGATTTACTGTTGTTTAGGGTGGCTTTTAGATTTTGCATCCACTTGCAGAGTATCCCTTTCACTGTCCAGTTATTCTGGTGCACAAAGACTATGACTGCCCCTTCCACCGAGTCGTTGATCTTTCTAAACAAGAAGCATGCAAGACCACCCTCTCCAGCATCACCCGTTTCACAGAGACTAGGCATCTCTGCAGAATCCTGAAGACTGGAAACAATCATAGAATCATAAAATCATAGAATGATTAAGGTTGGAAAAGACCTCTAAGATCATCAAGTACAACCGTCAACCCAACACCACCATGCCTGCTAAACCATGTCCCGAATTGCCACGTCTGCAAGTTTTTTGAACACCTCCAGGGATGGGGACTCCACCACCTCCTTGGGCAGCCTGTTCCAATGTCTGACCACTCTTTCAGTAAAGAAATTTTTCCTAAGAGCCAATTTAAATCTCCCTGACACAACTTGAGGCCCTTGCCTCTTGTCCAATCACTAGTTACTTGGGAAAAGAGACTGATACCCGTAAATGTAAAATTTCCACTTATTAGAGTGATTGTAATTAAACTAAAGTAAATCCTTGTTGTTTTGAGAAGACAGGAAAGCTCCAAGATAAAGAGGCTCCTAAATAACGCTACTTAGACAAACCTGACTTGCTGTTTTGGGGGGGGGGATAGGAAAGCTCTAAGATAGAGAGACTCCTAAATAATGTTATTTGGACAGCTCAGCCTTGGGAGGGCAGATGCACCAAGCTACAGAGATAAAGAGGCACCAGGAGGGCAACAAGACCAGAGCAATACAACCTGGAAGGGCACGGTATACGGGATCTTAGAACTGAGTTTGCGCAGAAACAAAGGTCAACCAGCGAACACTGTGATGAGTATAAGCCTTCATCTTAAGACCCCCAAAGACCACCCAAGGATGCTAACAGACACGCGTGAAAAACATTAACATATGCTAATTAGTTATTGGAAACGTCATGAATATGATAAGCATTTCTCTGAAATACAATGAATATGTATATTGTGATTGTATTTAACCTGAAATGACAGGGTGTTTCGCGTGCATGTTTGGAGCAGAGATCCCCCGTGTGACCGGCGCCATAATAAAGAATACCTGTTTAACAGTCTTCTGACTATTGAGTCTTCAATTCTGGCTTTTCACGGCATCAAGACCAATGCCTGCCTCACTACAACCTCCTTTCAGGTAGCTGTAGAGAGCAATAAGGTCTCCCCTCAGCCTCATCTTCTCCAGGCTGAACAGCCCCAGCTCCCTCAGCCACTCCTCATAAGACTTGTTCTCCAGACCCCTCACTAGCCTCGTTGCTCTTCTCTGGACACGCTCCAGCAACTCAGTGTCCTTCTTGTAGTGAGGGGCCCAAAACTGAACACAGTACTCCAGGTGCAGCCTCACCAGTGCCACATATAGGGCCACGATCACCTACCTAAAAAACATCTATCATTATAGCTTCCCTCACCCTGTTCTCAGAGGCAGGACTATTTTCCAACAGCATACTGATGTGCCACCTCAGCAAAAGATGCTGCTCTGCAATGAGGAAAAACCCACCAATTATTAGAATGCAAATTACAGGAAAAATGTAATGAGAAGAAAGACAGAAAGAAAAAAAAAACGTTCCTGTATGTCACAGCCAAGCAAAACACAGATACTTTACATTTGTGCCAACGCAGGGGGCACAGAGAGATGATTTCTATGTGTGGCCTGAGGCAGGGTTTGATGGGACATTAACAGTGTGAAATAGATGTAACTGGTGCCAAGGGCCAAATAGTCCAAAAAAAAAAATTTGTAGAGTTATTCCAATGAGTTGGTTGCATGGGCTTTTAAGTTATTCTTCATGCAATCCCATCAGGAATGCCTTGAGGTTTCCTCCACTGCTTCAGCACTGAAAGCTGTATCGATGTGCAATTTGAAAAGAGGATCCCCGTTTGATAACAGACCTTCACTCGGTGTTGCTTGTTTGAATCCTTACTTGTTGCAACAGTTACAATATTTGTAGGTGTGGTTAAACTAACACTCAGAAACTTCAGACAAACTCAGCAAACCAGAATCTGACAAAACACCTAGCATAAGTAAAAAGCTCTCCCTTCAACATCCGATATTGTGTCATTACTGTTCAATTATTTAAGCTGTATTTATAATAGAACAGATATGTATCCCATCTAACATGATTTAAATGTTTGCCACCTCTTATAGGCTCTGTAACATTTTATCCACTGAAGAAATATTACATTTTTCCCCTTCCTGTAATCTAACGATATTGTTCCTTAGGATTTTGCTTACCTGCAGAGGTTGCAACTCACCACAACAGCGACTTTAAGGCATTGTGGCATTTGGCCTCAGAGGGAACAGGCAAGCAGGGAATAGGGAAGTTACATCTGAGACAGCACTAGGCCCTTGTGACAGAATCTGATCTCATACTTCCCTGTTCGTTATTTTAATAAGTAACTTTTCCTTTTGTGTTCCTGTCCTAAATGCTTTCTGCAACTAAACTAGGACTCCCTGTTCTGGGAGTCAGCCCAGTGCAGCTCTCCAGACGCACGTGATTTTGTACAGGGCAACCATGACCCATACTCCTTTTGCCTCTTCATTCATGGACCCTTCTGTCCTGGCAGGTGTGTGAAGACAACACCAACGCTTGTTCCCCTCCCTGGGCATCCTCTTTATTTTCCAGCTTTGCTCTTCCTCTGGGTCCCACTGCTGATGCTCAAACAGACAGCAAGAAAACCCAAAACAGTAAATAAGAAAACTTCCCTACAGACACGTGCATGTATGGAGAGCCTCTAGAACAGCAGGTCATAACAAAACAGTGATGAAGGTTCAGATCTGGAATGGAGACCTGCTGAAAAACTTCAGTTAGATTCTCCAAGGCTTGGTTATTCATTCGCTTCTTCGACAGCATAAGCTGTGACGACCCTTTCTGCTTCTCCCCTAGCACCTGGCCTTCCCACCCTAAACCTCCGCTGTCATTTGCAATGTGTTGGTGCAACCCTTTGTGAAGGTGCATAGAGACCTGGACCAGGGAAGTGATCCAGCTGCAAAATGATCATTTTTCTCTCCAGACTACTTCTTCTTTAGATCAGTTCTTTACATCAGTCCACGCAGTTCCACAAATCCCTGTGCAGGAAGTGTGAACAGAATAGGCAAGGGGGTTGCTTACTCCAAGTAGATCACCTGAGCTCTCACATGTGAAACCAAAGCCTGAAAAGATTATAATGTGAGTGGAGGAGAAATAAACTGGAAGAACCGCTCCCCCCCTCACCTCCTTTCCACTGGTTCTGTTTTTAAATTGCCATGGTTTTAGTCATTTAGCGCTCGCTGAATTACTTCACTGGGGACTGAAGTATGAGATAATGAACATTTTTGCTGCTTCTTTAGTAACTGTCCTGCCCCAAAGTTTTCCACTCTTCATATCCCAGGTCTGTGTCACACCGTCTCCAGAGCGGTCCACGGCTCCCTTGCTATGTCCATTCTCATTCTCAGTTTCTTCTAAATCTCTGATGCTGATTCCATTCTTGTTCTTCATACTTATTGGAACGCAATTGCTTGAAATTCATTAAGTTCACTTAGAGTTGGAGCACGCATGAACCACAACTGCCAATTTATACAGATTCAGTGTTTCTCTTACCTGATTCTCTTGCAGCTGTACTAACAAACTCAGTATTAATTCCCAGTAGGCTGCTCCTCTTTTTTTTTTAAATTTAAAAAGAAAATTACATGACCCCTTAGCCACAAAATGGTTTTCTTCATTTTTAATTGGCTTTTTTTCCCCTCTCACATATTTACTGAAACCTACTGTATTCTTCTAAAAAACTGACTTAATAACTTTATCTGCTTTTTCCATTATCTTCCTTCTTGACCCAAACCTGTATAATCCCCCTGCTCCAATTTACCATTCTTAGCATCTTTCTCCATCCTATCTTCAAACAGCCCCTCAGTGTAATATCTGCCACTTTTGTTTTCTCTTGTTCCCTTCTTCTTGTTCTTGTTCCCTAAACACAGGTTTAGTGTGTAGGGCTTTTGTGATGCGGTGTTTCAGTATTTCCAGGTCTGTTCTGAACTGCTGTGCTAAACTCACACAAGTGGAAACAGATAAAGATCAGGTAGTCATGAGTCCAGCAGAGTTGATGCAGCTGTGCCTGCTTCCATCAACAGCAAACTTTGCTCACTCTTCTCAATATCTTCTGACAAAGTAGCATTTAGCTAATAAATGTATGACCTGCCTTCTAAGGCAAGCAGGAGTATTTTTGTCAGCCTCCTGCTGCAGAACCTCATGACCACAAGCAAATGCTGTGTCTGTACCACCGAGGAGATAGACGCATCCTGCTCCACAGTCCCAATCTGCTTGCCTTCCAGACCAGTCAGACCCACTGGAGTTTGGTATGACTCCCTCCAGTCCTTTCTATCCCATTCCTTCTCTCCTACAAGCCATTCCTGGACAGAAGTCTACATGTCCCCTTATTTCCTTTCTCAAAATCTATTATGCAGGTACCACTGCAAATCCATCCTCCCATATACTGAGCTCAAGCAGGTTAAATCATCAGCACAGAGTTGTCTGGTAACTCTTTCCCTCTCTCAGATGAAATCTGCACCAACAAGAATAGATCCAAAATTCACACCAGCTATAAATCTAGCCCTTCCTCCATACTCTGCCAAAAGCCCCTAACAAATTGGTAGATTGAGAAGAATTTTCGCAGCAAGCAAATCCATATTTTTGCCTGGATCTAGAAAGGAATATTCTATACAGGGATGATGACATCTGTATTTAAAGATGATATCAGTATTTTTCATGTCTAGACTACACAACATTCACTAAATTACTCAAAGAAATTTTATACTGCTTAATTCTCCCACAAACTCCTCTCCTATCCTCCCACTACATGCCTTCATACTTTTCCAATTAGTATTTACAAGTGTGTATCTACCTTGCTATTCTTAGAAATAAGACCTAAATATTGTCTGACAAGCACCCCTCCTAAAAGATCAGCGTAAAGTCTGGATGACTCCAGTCCACACATGCAGCTCCTCTGTGTTATCGTGGCCATGTCACATAATGGAACAAATAAAGAAATAAAACCAATGAGCCAGTAACACTGTGAAACACAACCAAACTGACCACTATCACACCCTATATATTGCTTCATCTGCATGTCAGCTTCTCGAGAAACCCAGCCTAGCCGAAAGAATGTTGACATTGCTGGATGTTTTGTTAGGATCAGTAATTTTCAAGACATGACTGCAAAAAGCCCCGAAAAGCCTGATCTGGTCTCACTGCTGCCCTTGCCATGAGTGGGAGACTGGACCTCCCGAGTCCCTTTCAGCCCGAGTTACCCAGTGATTCTCTGCCCGCATTTTGTGCATCTGACAAGTCATAGATTTTCACAGGAGTTGGCACACAAGTCCCTCAAAAAGCAAGAGAACTTTTCATGTGGGTGCCTGTGAATCCGATGTTCATTCAGCATGCATACGAAAACCATCCAGCTTTCCATGGTACCCTATTGAGGGACAAATCCACAAACAGTTAAGACAGGTGGCCGGGCTGACCTACGTCAGTGCCTCTGGTGGGACAAGCAGCTTTCAAAGTATTCAGCACGGCAATGTCAATGATGACCTGCAGGAAGACCAGCAATTCTTCAGCAGTAACAACAGCAAGCAAGAGGTGCAGTGACAGATGCTGTACTGACAAACTATGGTACCGAGCAATAACAGGCTGCAATCAAACGCCTTCCCTACGCTGAGCCTTTCAAAACAGAGAAACTCCTTGCACAAGGACACATTTTTGCTGTATTTATTCTTCAGTGAAATCTAACATTTCCAAGAACACAAGAAACTACACTCCCTTCTGCCCTTTGTTTCACTTGCTTGGATGACCACATTTTTAGAACAGGTCAACCAAATTCCTGAGCAGTTTATCAGGAGGTTAACAAGCTGTAATACCTTGACTGCACACCAAGGTCAAATATTTCTGCAGTACTGCTTTTTATAAGGCCTCGTCAACGTCTGAAATAAGATAACATTCTTATCTCTATATCCAAGATATTTTGCAACTTCATCCCATCTATCACATCTAGCATATCTTTTTAATAGATCACATTTAGAAACAGTCCTCACATCTCCCACGAACATGTTTCCCATCCTGATTTTTTTTCCCAGCATATTATCTTTTTATTTTTCTGTTTGGTACCTCTCGCATAAATGAAATTACAAAACAGGAACCATCCCAGAATTCTGCAGTAACGTCTAAGGATGTTATAATCAGGCTGCAAGACTCATTAACCTAGGCTCACGCTTGTTTTTACCATGTATAGTCATACAAATAGCACAGGCTGAGTTTTGTTCTGCCTCCTAAACAAAAAAAACAACCACCTCAAAATGTTTCAATGGATCTTCCTTCCTCTAGTCTGGGTGAGCTGATATTTATATTTTCCGTAACGTAAAAGACAAAAGCTGCACTGGCCTGCAAATGAATGGCTGTTTAGCCCCGCCTCATACACTATTCTTAGCAGTTGATGTAAGTAATCACACATGTGGCCACACCCGCATTCAGGTTTCAGAGAATGTGTACCTTCTGCTGACGGCTCGCAGATGTTGCTCTGGAAAGTTGATCAGTGAAGCAATGGAAGACACTGCAAAAGGATGCTTTGGTACAGGGAAACGACATAAACACTGCATAGTCAATTCCAGTAAATAGGAATGAAATACCATTTACCTATACCAGAGCACCATTTTTCCTTCCATTGCTTCCGTGATCAGCTTTCCATAAAATGCTATTAGGGGCCAGATGTTTCACTTGGCTGGACTGAGCTATGGTTTTACCTGGGAAGCATCACGCAAGCTACACTACAGCCTTGCTTCATCTTACCTGAACTTCTGGTGCTGTCTGATTGGACTGGTAAATGCAATTTCACATCACGTCTTTAAGTCACAGGCCTGGAAATCAGGCCTTGAAATTCTCTTCACACAACCATAGGAGAGTTAAGAATGGCAAGGTTTGTAACAAAGACTCACACATTTCATTAGATGATCTGATGGGAGGAGACAGGGAAGAGCAACAACACGTTTGTGCTCACATCGCAAGCCTTTCTTCAGGTCAAACAAAGAAGCAGCAAGCTATTAACTAATCTCAAACCAACCTTCAGTTGCCAAGGCTGCAAGACCATCACTCCCATGGGACAGTAAACAGCTGAATGCCTACATTCGCGCTCATCTGGTGCTTTAAAGCATACAACCTGGGAGATGCAGCAGCGCAGATGAGCAGTGCACTGACGTGCTCCCCGCGGCTTGCCTGCTACGAGGCCAGCCCCAGGGCTCAGCGCAGGGCGCAGTAGTTCATCTCTGTGACCAGATTCAGCAGGCAGAGACAAAAATGTCAGCCTTCATAAACTATAAGGAATCATCAGCTGTCAGCAGTAATCTGTACATTTCCCCGGTCAATAAGAAGTCCTCGCTTTACCAGCATGGACCAGCTGCAGCCCGACAATACGCTGAAGCATGACTGCAGCTACTGTAATTCCTCATACTGCTAGGCATTGTTTATCAACAGTTTTCATCCTGTCTCAGCTAGCTTCCTTCTTCTGTCAGTCACCAGGACAGGACATACAAGGCAGCATGGGTGACACAACAGCACGATAACTTCCTGGCATTTAAGAAACCACTTCCATTACCTCCGGTGCGTATGAGGGAGACGCGAAAAGATCAAGTCAGACCAAAACGCAGATGAGAAAAATACTCTGCCCATCAAATCCAGAGATACTGCCGGAGGAGGAGTCACCTATGCCTTACAAAGCACTGAAGGCTTCCAACGTTTACAGTACTAATAGCCCGCAAACGTGACCTCTGCCACCACGCATCAGAAAACTGCTCCTGAAGAGCAACTGCTGCCTTCACGTCACACACTGATTGCAAAATGGACAGGAAGGGCCGTAAATCCCCCGATAGGCAGTGGCACACTTGCTCCCCAGTCAAACTGAAGGAAAGTAACAGCAAGGAGTAGGACATGCTGCACATAAGAAGCAAGTTCACAGCTTTTGGGAGGTTCGTGTCTCAGAAAAGGCAGGATTTTACATCACTGCAGGCCTAGAAGTATTATAAAATGCAGGGCTTTGGTGTAGAAGTGCATGTAAAATAAGCAAGGGGGCACAGGCACTAGAAGCTCATCTAACCCTAGCGGTATTTTTTCAGAGGTTTTCAGAACTAGAGAGAGACCGACCAGCAACAACGAAAGAAACGCACAAAAAAAATCAAAATCATTTGCAATGACACAAAGCTTGCGTTGTCCTGCAAAACACGCTTAGACGGCGTGACTGGGTCTTAGAGAACTTATATTACACATTAAAAGATTCTAAACCAGAATGATTTCATATTTTCATTACAGTAGAACTGTATATTTTTTTCCAATATACAAAATAAATACCAAGTACTGTTAAAAACTCTTTACACATTTACACAGTCTACCACCCTCTAAACTGGTCTATCCATGCATCGCATTTGGCTACTTTTTTGGCCAGAAGGCAGTTTGCAAAACTGGTGACCTCAGGTCACCTTTTTTCCAGAATGCTACAAAATCACATCTGGGATATTTTTTCCTGTATTCACTGCTATACGGTGAATATTTATACTGAGTTTAAAGTTACGTTCTTCAACATCAATATGGAAATAGTTGTGCCAGCCACTCTCACCACATTGCAGTTATCCATATTCTGTGTTGGCTCAGTTTTACAGGACAGAAGAAAATGCTGCTGCATGCAGATGTGACTGCACATGCACGTAAGAGGTGTAACGTTAAACACTGCCTGGGCAAGTGCTCCATATTAAGATCTAATTTAAAGATTGTCAAAAAGAAAAGCCGGCATCACACTGTTTTTGCCATGCTTACTACTGCCTTGTGACAACAAAGCTGCCGCGCTGTATATCCAGCGCTGAGCCTGCTAACGAAGCACACATGTCAAGACTTGTCTGACTGAAGCATGAAACAGCTCCTCAGATGAGTCCCTCCCTTGCCTGCACACACTCTCTCCTCTCTCTCTGTCCTATCTTCTCCCTAGAGCATCGCGCCATTAACAGGAACATGCTGTGCAGTCTCAAGCTTCAGTTCGAACACCGAGAAAAATCCACTTCCCACCGCTAAATCAATGCCAGATAATCTCTGCAATGGGAACAGCCCATCCAAAACAGGGTAGACAGGAGGTGTGAAGTAGTTGGGAGAGTAAGCCAAGCTCAGTACAGCAACACAACCGCATCCACATGCTGTCCAAAGCGAGAGGAAGACTGGAAGAGCCAGCAGCCCGTGGTGTGCGAGCTGTAACTGTGTGAATCCATGCTGAGTGTCGGAAGTGCAGCAGTACCACGTTCCCATTCACGTGCTCTCCTGCTGTCGTAGTGACAGGTCCTGAACCTACTGATCCCAAAACTCAGACCAAGTCCAATATGGCCTGAAGGGATTAAAGTGTGTTTATGACATGCTTCTTCTGAGAAACCCCTACTCTGACATATGCCCCAACATTAAGGGGATTTTAAACACAGCTGGGACGAGAGGCTGGAGGAAAGAGGGACGGCACGGTGTCCAGACAGAGGAGCCACAGCGTTACGTTGCACTGCTCTTGCTTCATGGATTTACACCGTGGGTGAATAGGGCCCTTCCACTCTCCGGGGACAGCAGTCGAGCCCGCAGAACATCCCACACCATCCTCACCAAGGCATTTCTGACCGGATGGCACCGACACAGCCCTTGCTGTGACACCGTGGGCTTCCAGTCATCCACCTAATGGTTCTGGTTCCTCCTCCTCCTCCCAGCGGCTCCCCCAGCTGTGCGGGCCGCTGGCGGCCAGTCGCAGACGGATCCGCGAATCTCCTCCGCGCCCTTACCGTCTCGGGGTCGTTCTCGAACACCTCCCGGGCCTCCTCCTTGCTGCAGTGCTCCTCCACGCACTCCCTCTCCAGGTGCCCTTGCTTGGTCTCCTCGAAGATCTGGTAGGCTCGCCGCTGCCTCTGCCGCAGGAACTGGGCAGCCTCCGGGGCGCGCAGCAGCACGGCTGGGTGCCGGTCCCGGGGGGCGACAAGGAGGAGGAGGAGGAGGAAGGGGAGGCAATGATGAACAGCGGAGCCCGCCCCCCCCACTCGCACACCAAACCGCCCGGCCGGGGGGCACCGACCGCGGCCCCCGCCGCACCGGCATCCCCGCCCGCAGCCTGGCCGTGAGGCCGCGCATCCCC
>Ga0065711_1009243_pt1 | contig 20750 bp, 15 predicted proteins | sample Hoacrofraction12_FD_59098 | JGI IMG/M metagenome (GOLD analysis project Ga0065711, IMG submission 59098) | Hoatzin crop microbial communities from Cojedes, Venezuela - Epithelial fraction 12 v2 (version 2) | ecosystem: Host-associated > Birds > Digestive system > Esophagus > Crop | place...
GAAATATTTCTCATCTTTTTTTTTTTTTTTTTTTTCATTGGAGAAATAGAAGGTTCTAATTTTAGAGAGTGCTGAGAAACTCTATGATGGAAAGGTCCTGAAAGTCAATTAAACTTTGTTAGGTTCATTTCTGACTTGGCTAAATTTGTTGCATGCACTACTGTTAATTTTCTTATTTTTCTCTTTGTAGGATTGTCAAAAGTGATGGGCATGTTAAGAAGAAACTTTTTTTTGTCCTACTTTTCATTCCACTATTGCAGAGGATCGATGACAAAAACAGGACTTGCATCTAATAATTCTTCCACTACAGCACGAGTAGAGAGAAAATTGGTTTCCTTGCACTTGCAAAGCATGAGAAAATGAGTTCTGTGTGAGGGATGAATACAACACACTAGGAATACTGTAGGCAGAATGTATTAAGGTCTGTGCTAGCATCTGTTTGCTGCAGAGGTCACCATGAAATGGTGCTTGTAGGTAGCTGTTTCCTCTTTGTGCACTTGGGCTGGCAGCGGACTGTGTTTCCTCTGTCCCTCAGTGCTGGTGTGGTCCTGAAGCCAGCAAGTGATGGGGAGTTCCCTCATCTCCGACTGCACTTCGTGCATAGCTTCTGTTTCAGGCTCATTTGTGTGTTCATCATCCAAAGCTAATTGCTCAGTTTGGGCTCCTAGGAAGTTGCAGAAGAGCTTGAAAGATTGAGTGCTGAAAGAATCTTTTGGCTTAGTGATCCTGGTGGATTTGATGGGTTTGGAGCTGGCAGGTAATTTCTGTATTGCTAGGTTCTGAGAAAGGAGGCAGTCATAATTTTGTGTTAAAAGTATGTTGGAAGGAAAAAAAAAGCGCTAGGAAACTGTAGTTAGGGATGTAGTTTTGGATGGATTGAGAACACATGCTCTGAGGTGACAGCAGTTCATTCCTGTGATGCTGGCAAGAACAGCATTTGTAGTGCGTGCCATTGCACAAACCCATTGTTTGTTCCTTCCTTTGAAGGAAAAAACCCCAACCTCCTCCGCAGGGTTAATACTTACAACTTTTAGCAAATATGTATTCAGATGCTTGACTTTATACAGGGAGCAGTACTGCAGTCTAATAGGACACATGCATGTATAGTGAAGTGCTTGGAAAAAATAAACAAATCTAAGAGTGTACCAGGGTAAATGTGAATCTTACTGCATCAATTTCAGAACTCCTTGATGTCATGGCAAATGCAAACAGTCTAACTGAAAAAATTATTTTTGATGCCGTGCATCATAAGAGAGAACATGCAATTTTTTAACTGTGTTATAGAAGGAAGTTTATTATACAGTGCTTTAGAATTATGACTTTGTGTTCCATTAATGCTTGTAGTAATTTTTGGTTTATTAGCATATCGCAAGTCCCCAAAATGCTATACCTCTTTCATAAATTTACTAATGAAGTTGGCTTTACTGTTGATTAGAGTCCCTTTTTAGTAAAGGAAATGTCAAAGTATTAGTAGAAGAATCTGAAGTGTGAATAAAGGCTAAAAGACTGCTAACGCGTGTTGATGTAGAATGACCTTAATAGTCTTACCAGTTGTAGCAGCCTTATGGATTCTCTAGCACGAGCTTATGGAAGTAGTGCATTTGCTGTGGATCGTTTTGCTGGTCCAAAACCAGTGAAATATTCACTGCGATCTGTGTCAGTGGTGGTGGGGAAGCACATAGAATATATGCTTCCAGTCAGCAGTGGAGAGGGAGTAGGAGGATTTTTCATGAACAGTATAATTAAATGCATGTATGTAAAAGATACCTGCGAGATGCTCCTCGAGAAAGTACTTTACAGAAATAGATAATTACAGGAAAGAACTTACTTCTCTGGAATGATAGTATGTGTTATTAATTTACCAGTGGTGTAAATGTTTTCCGAGTAGTTTGTTTCCTATTTGTAACACTGTATTTTTTCCTAATAATCTTTGTGTCTTTAGAAAGGAATTTTAGATCAAAATGTTTTATTGGGCATATTACACTCTAATGTTAATACAGAACTAACACAGGCCACTGTTGTAGCGGTTTGTTTCGTAGCTTAAAAACTATTTGCTGTTGCTGAAGTGCGGGAACTATGAGAAGTTTCCAAAGACACAGGTTTTCTTGTCTATTTACTACAATTTAAATTGTGTGCATGATTGCCACTGTTGTGGATCGTACCCATGTTTCTTTAAAAGTGTCCAGAAGAGGTGATGATATTAATTCACCTGCTGCTAAACAGTATTCTACTTAGAAAATAATTCAGAAGTGACTCAGACATCAGAAGTGAAAACAGAGTCAGTTGCTTAGGGCGAAATCTTGCAAGCACTTACTACTGGGTATGGTGTGTTGTGACTTTCCTGGCATTAATCACATCCTAAACAGATGAAAACATATTCCAGTTCCCCCTCCTTCTCCCCATTACTCCTCCATTTTCTATGGCAAGAAAAAGGCTTCAGAGGATTTTGGTTTAACTGTTTCCAAACAAAGCTCTCGGCGGTGTGTGTGATAACATTTGTTTGCAAGAATGGACAGCTTAGGTGCACCGGGAAATTCTTGGTCAAAAATACACGTTGTAGGCTATGCTCTTAGTGTTGCCTGAGCAAACCTTGGGCAGGGGGTAGGTTCTCCAGTCTCCCAGGGATGCTGTGTGTGTTGGCCCTCAGCTCGGAGCTCTGGCGGGAGGGCCAGGGCCAAGGCTGGTGCTCGCCGCCCTGCCCTGCCTGTGCCCGCCGCTCATTACTGGTTTGCTTCGTGAAGAGGTTGCTGCATAATGTTTTGCTTCCCGGCCTTATTGAAGAAGTGCGGTGGGAAGTATGTGGTGAAAATGAATTGGCATAGCAATTTACTTTGGGGAGGGTTCATTGCAGCTATAAATAACTTTCCTCGACTATTATTTAAAAAACAAAACCCAGTGCAGTCCATGCCAATGTAACTGAACAATGGGAGCTAGCCCGTTGTTCTGTGTTCTAAAGGCAGGCTCCTTCTGGTCTGTTTTACTGTGAACTTTCCTACTGAGTAAGAATTATGTTAGGATATTGCAGCCGTCTGTGCTGTACTGAGACGACAAAGTAAGTGGAGGTGAGTGTTCTTGCCAGTTCTGCTTTACATTCTGGTATTAAGTGTTGCACAAAAAACAGAGAAGAGATTTTGGCCGAGACTGCATCTTAGCAGCTAGGGGAAGGATGGTGCATTCAGTCAGAATTAATTTCAAAGAGGAATCCTCACAAAAACCGTGAAGCAAAATTTCTGTCAGGTATAAGAAGTTTTGTAACCTAAACCTATACAACTCTGACTCTAAAAAAAGTTAGCTGCTGTTGGTTTTAATGGTCAAAGTGAGATCCACAGCTGGATATGGCAAACTTGCAGAATCTGGATATGGAGATTGTATCCTGAGCTTACCTAGATCTCTTGTATTTTCAGTAGTGGTATGTCTATTTTCTGCTGAGTCTCTGATCTCAGGCTATGTTGTGTAAATGTGTATGGTTTGGTTTTTTTTTTAAACAAAAGCATAATTTTGGAATGAACAGTGCACTCTAGGGAAATGGGTACAGGACATAGAAGACCATGCTTCGTTTAAAATTTTTACTACCTTTAGGGCCTGACACTCACTAAGCTGCAGTGAGAAGCATATCATTTATTGTGCTGTAAACACTCTTCTATCTTAAATTCTAAAATAGTTCCTTCCTGGAGGAGGCTTGGAATATAAACTGATGTACCTGACAGTTAATTAAAATTCAGTGTTGTTTGTTCTTGCTTAAATTAATGAAGAAAAGCTTCTAGGAAACACCATAGAGAATAACATTCTGAAGATTTCAAATTATTTTGAAAGATGAGAATTCCCATAACTCAATTCCTTAAAGAGTAGAAACATAATTCAGATGCTTCTTTACCACCTGTCACACTTTTTTGCATTTTTAAAGCGAGTGTTTTTTCTCTCTGTCTCTCATAAATAAATAAAAGGAGTGACTGCAGAGAGAAACTCTTAATTCCTTTTTTACCCAGCAGGTTGTTTTCTGAATCTTAGTTAGTGAACTACATGCACATGCTACTTCTGTTATAGCCCTGTAACACACCTGGGCAAACGCATACCTAGTGGGAGTCCAATCGTTTAATTAAGTTACACCAGGAATTGGCTGGTATTGTTGTACAAACCAGAGAAAAACTTGTGTGATTTAGTTTTGTTTGTGATGTGAAATCACTGATTAGCCAGTTCATACCATTTTCTTTCCCATACACGCAGCCTCCCACACACAGAAAGATGCAAAAAAATAGTGTGAAAATACGTTTTAAGCTATGACAATTAGGTCTCCAGATGTCTGATTCCTTGGTTTAGAAAGCTACACAAGAGCTTATCTATTCCTGAAATAAAAATGATTTAGATAGTACAAAACTTCTTTCATGATTGCCCATCTGCCGGGGTGTGCATTTCATTTTTCATGTGGTAAATAAAATTTCTAAGTAATTCTTTAAATTATTGCTGCACAGCTCATTAGAGAGATCTCATGCTTGCTAATAGTGATGAGCAGAAGGCACAAGGACTGGCAAAGCATGCGGAGTGCCCATCCTGGGCTTGCAAGGCAGGAAGTCTATCGTGGAAAGGGGAATAGTTCAGTGGATTTATGCAGGATATTAACCACTTCACCTGTGTTGTTTCCCTGTTGCCTCTTTCAAGAAATGCAGATAAGTACTGAGGGGAATGGGAAAGGCAGTTTTCCAAGCTTTGTTGTTGGGTTTGTGCCATTAATGTCCCCTCTAAATCAGTCATTCAGATTTCAGCTGTCTTCTTGTGTTATGTACTCTAGTACAGCAGACTGGATTCATACCTGTGTTTGGGTAGGCAGATATGTCTAGTCTTGATGCTTACATTTAGAGTCTGACCTTGTTCAGATTTTTGAAAGGTCACTTCTGCTTGAGTCTAATGGGTTGTGGGTGCTGACACATTGGCAAATCAAGCTCTTTCTATACTGTATACTGAAGTCACAAGTGGAAAAGAGGAATCTTACTGACTTATGTTCCCAAAACTGTGGACTGGGTCTTGCATACTTTGCTAGAGGTGCAGTTAATCAAAACAGCTGCAGCTCAGAACACCTGGAAGTTGTACAACTCCTAAATGTCTAAATGTAAATTTAAGAATCTAATTTTAAGCAAGCAGATTTGATCATTTTGCCCTTGGTTTCCCAGGAAACCAGTTAATTACTATGCATTTGCTTCAGCACTCTGCATGCAGCTTTTAAAACATTTTATTATAATTTTTCTTTTATTTTATCTTAAGCTGTTTGTGGAAAGGGCTGGCTTGACAGCTCTGGCAAATGAAATAGTCTGCCTGCCCACGGAATATGTGCTCCCTAGACAGTGGCAGTCCAAACTTCCTCCTGCTGTTTTGTCAGCGTGCTACAACTTTTTTTGGATGGGGGGTGGAGAGAGGAAGAGTTGTAGGAGGCGGTACGGTCCTTGTTTGATCAAACCTTTACCATCAAAACGTGCAAGCAATGTCGGAAAAATGACCTGTATTTTTCTTACAGCATAGAAAACAGTGCAGCTAAAAATTGGAAACCTAAATCCAGTCTGCAAACCATCGTCAAGATCGCAGCCTTGTTCATGCTGCTGTGTTGCACTGGTGGCAGATGATCTCATGAACTAAGCAGAGTTTTCCTTGCTTGATGCTGAGGCAAAAGGAATTTTCAAAGAGTTCTGGTGCTGAAGCCTTCAGCAAAAAGTCCTGGGATGGTATTTGCAAATTTGAGGTGGAAGTGGGAAATCTGCAAATTTACTCTAAAATGTTAAAATTGCAGCCTGTTGTACTTCATTTTCCAAATGCTGATGAGAGTATGCAGAGTTTACAGGCCTTCTGGCTCAGTTAGTTAGTAGCCTAAAACTTACACTGCTGTTCTTTAGTGATCACTGTAAATTAACAAATGTTTCAACAGAAATAACAAGGCAATAAGAATGGAGCATATTGATGGCCTCTTTTATTTTCGCAAATCTTTGCTGTATTGTGACTGAAAATTGAAACATAGGAGGAATGTTCACCTCATCCAACTTCAAGCATCTGGCTTAAATAGCTACAGTGCTTCATAATCACTTGTTCTGCGCAGCTGCTGTTATCCAGGAAGTTGACGAGACCATCCCTATTCAAGCTCTGCTTCTAAGGCAGCTTAAATGATCCAGCCCAGGCTGCATATTGCTGCCCGCCTCGAGCCTCGCAGCCCCATCCTCTTCCTCCAGCCAGTGCCATCACTTGCAATGAATCAGTTCTGGGAGTTGCTTGCTTGAAAACTAACCAAGACTTTTGGACTTTTAGGGTGGAAGACATTGTGTACTGAAGGGGAGAGTTTTGCAAACCTCAGTTTGGCAAGGAATCAGTGATTTGGCTTGTAAAGGCAAGAGTATTGCTAAGCATAAATAAAAATGACAGTATGTTAAGACTGTGAGAGCACAAAAGAAATCCCTGGAATTTACTCTCTGGTCACGAAAGTAATTTGGGGGACTCTTGTTCTTTGAATGCTGTTTTGAATTACTGAATCATTTTTCATAGCTTTTTCTCTCAGCTTATGCTTTCAAGTTTTATCACTGAAGTTCTGAGAAAGAGCTGTAAATTCTACTGGTTTTCCTCCTGAAGACTGTATAATACAAAGATGCTTACATTGCTGGTGTTCTTAACTTATGAATCTTCAGCGTCTAAATTCAAGATGTGTTGTTGCTTTTAATGTTACTCTAAGAAGTTCATGGTGCATTAGTGTAACTCTAGTTGCGCTAGCAGCATTGGCCTCATACATGTTGCATCCTCTTTAAATGAAAAGAAGAAGGGAGAGTGCATAGGAGAAAAACGGAAAACATCTCATTTGTCATTGGAATTAGAATATATTCTTCCTACCTGAAGAATCAATATTTTAGAAGGCAAGGAGCACTATATTTTACTGTCTGAACACTCAAGGTGTTCTTAAGTTTCAGAAACCAGTAATCCAGAAAAGAATTCCATAGTGGATTTGCATTTGTAGGTGTAAGGAATGTGGGTCTGTTAGGGAGATGTTAGAATGTATTTATAAATTAGGAGTGAGATCTTGCTTCATAACACTGTAAAATTTTTCAGTTTTTAAACCTAGTGAACCTTATTTTACTGGTGTCAACTGATTTTTAATTTTTTACTTTTCTTTTTCCTCTTTCAATAATGTTTTTACATAGCTGTTTCTATGGTACTAGGATCATGGCCTGGTAAACTGAATTATTCACAGAATTGATGTAGATCTTGTATGGGCGGTTTTCCCACTGCAAATACCCCTCAAACCTGAATAATGAAGAAAGATACTAGATTTAGAGCATGAGAGTGCTGTAAAATTGTGGAAGAGACTAGATTCTTGTTTTACCCTATTGAGACTGGCCAAATAAATAGCCAGAAGTTGCCCAGCTGCAATGGATTGCCTGTATTTGTTTCTCCTCTGTGTATGTGGGCCATCCACAGACAAATTTAACCTAGCTGTAAGGTTGTGATGACAGTTATCTTCCCTATGTGGTTTATTAGTTGCTAATTCTGTTTAGTAGAAACCTTTATCAGTTACAGCCTTGTCACCTTTCCAGTGGGACTAGCAGAGCTTTTTCATTCACCTTAATGATATCAACATAGTGAATTTTGTGCCAGTTCCATTAAATTCAACGGATCTTGCATCACTTGCTGACATTGAGTGTGTGATTCGTCCTATTTACTGAGTGTCATACAAATCTTTTATAATTATACCAGCTCGGGGAGCTTGAAACCTGTCCTTTTCACTTTTTTTTTTTCAGTGGTGAAGAGTATCTCTACCTTTTCTTATAATCAGAGTCTATTCAAAACAAGCAAAAACTGACTTAGTAGAATGTGTGTTAAAGGCAAAATAGAGACAATACTGAGGACTAGGTTTCTCAGGTGGTTGTGAGGTACTGCCAGTATTAATTTATCTTCCATTATTATTCGGGAAAGAGGAGCAGGCTGTGTAGCCAAAATACACAGTAACTTTGTGGATGCAGTTATGGAGACTCATTTGCATTGCTGCTTGTGTTTATATGAAATAGAGATGTGTGAAATCCCCTAAATCCATAAGTATGAGCTATTCTTATGCTAGACAAGCACTGCTTTTTCTTGATTAACTTCATTCTTAAGATAAAAAGCAAGTAGAAAATCAAACTACTGTCTTCATCAATCTAGTGTACTTGCTATCTGGAAGGTGTGCTGTGACACAGAAAACGTGGCAGTGTGTGGGACTGGGAAGCTCCAAAGTCTTGTACGGCAATAAAGAAAAAGTGTATGCCTCTGCAGGTTAGGACTGGTACGTTGCTAGCTGGGTTTAGAACTGATAGCATTACTCTTTTGATAGATTGAATCAGATGAATCGCTGTCACATCAGACAGTCTTAATACTACCGTTATTTTTTAACGTCGGAGACAGTTTTCTGAATTCGTGTTGGTGCTGTTTATATGTAGCTATTGCTGATGTTTTTACAAGTTCATTAATTTTAATAAACCCAAGCAACACAAGTAGGTTATTACTGTCATAAATCCAAGTACAAACGGCCTTAAATTTTTAAAGTTTTATGTAAAGGAGTATCTCGGTCGTCCTCCTCTTCCTATGCCATGAATAAAATTTACTGAGCAACCCAAAGTTTTAAATTTTTTCGAGTAATACATCTCCTTTGTAATGGTGACTAGATGAAGCTGACAAATGAATGTGAATGTTTGCTCTACAGTGATGTGCAAGAAGAAAGAAATCTTGAAAAAGTCCTACAGAATACATACGCCAGTGAAAGTCTCCTGGATAGTGAGAGTTCAGGCTCATAAAAAGCGTAACAGGTTACTACACACACAGACTCTGAAATTACGGTAAATGCAAGGTAGTTCAACTGAGCATGTGATTTATTGTGATCTACGGGCTTACAAATAGCGTTACTTTGTTGAGGTGTTTTAAGTTAAATAGCTACAGAATCAGATAGCGTGGTCACTCTTTGCTTAAAATGTGAGGACAACTTCCGTGTAGTCACTCAGGAGAGACAACTCCAGGTCCTTAGGCAGGAGCAGCTGAGAGCCCTCTGTCACCTCCCTGGGTCTGCAAGGCACGCCCTTAAAAACTGTGATGGGTGAGGCCCTCCTTTGGAGCAGATTTCACAACTGCCATGAAATTTTTTCCCTCCTTCCCCAGGAATGTGTCTGCCTTGCTGTGGGAGGCGCAGGCTGCGCTGTGCAGTGGGCACCACTGGTGCCACGTGGACCAGGGGCTCCCCATGGGGGCTCTCGGGGCAGGGCCCCGTGGCCAGGGACCATCCCACCACCCCAGCTGGGGAGGAGGGCAGCTGGGGCAGCCCTGGTACTGGGCATTGGGTCCACGGGTGGCCCTGGCTTGGCGGGGCCGGTGGCTGGGCAGGGCTGTGGGGAGCTGGAGCCCAGGCCTGCTGTGCATCGCTGGGGCAGGGGCTGATGGCCTCAGGAGCTGATGTGGGGTCCTGGGCCGTGGGCAGGTGGAGGAGCCCTGGGGGGCTGGGCAGCACCTGTAAGGCCCGTGGGTCTCTCAGGGCCCTGCTGCCACCTCTGCTATGTGGGTATTCCCTTAGTGCTTTGTGTGCCATCAGCGGTTTTGTCCCTTGAAGCTGTTGAAAGAAAATACAAGTGGTGGGCATTCAGTACTGGTATTTTGTCTTATAAGTGAACATTTCTGATGTTCAGCAGACGGTGTGTCTTACGACAGCAATGCCCTGAAATACAGTCCTGGAGTGTTTAGCCGGCGTTGTTCTCCAGGAAAGGCATACCAAGGACATGAGAGCAGCTGTACTGTTATGGCTGAACATCCAGCCAGCCTGGGGTCCCATCTCTGATGGGAGCCTGGCAAAGAGGGAAGAAAATAGACCCGATTATGGTAATCTCCAGTTACTGGAGTAGATATCTCTGTGTTTACTAGCTCTCCATTCATAAAGAAAACCCCCAAAAATTTGTTTTCAAATCATGTAAGCTGCTGGCATCTATAGTGTCCCATGGTGAGGGGTTCTACAACTTAACAATGCCTTGTATGGAAGAGTACCTTTTTCTGTTCATTTTGAACTTGCCAACATAATTAATTTAATGCTCTCTAATTTTTTTATTGGAAGAGACAGTGAATAACTGTTTCTTAGTCATCTTTTCCATGCTGCTTACAAATTTATAGTTGTCACATTCTGCTCTTAGTCATATCTTTTTCTAAGCTGAAGACTACCAGTTTATTTAATCTTTCTTTATACAGAAATATTATAGACTGTGATTGCCCTTTTTACCTTTTTCCATACCTCTTCCAGTTGTTCTGTGACTTTTTTTAAATGAGTGGACCACAACTGCATGTGGCTTTCAAGTTGCGAGTACACAAATGTATAAAAAAAATCACCATGTGAGGATATTTTCTTTGATGTTCTGTTCCCTTTGTAGTAATTCATATTGCCTCTTTGACCTCCAGAGACTAAGCTGATGTTTCCATAGGGTTCTGTACTATAGCTATGATCTTGCTTATGTATGGTAATGGTTTAAAAAGAATTTTGAGGCAAATACAGCCAGAAAAGTCATGTGTGCTTATGTGTGCTATGTTAATTGCAGCCGTGTAATTTTCTGGTACCATCCAGTCACTCAGCATCAGTAGGTCCTACTGTTATTTCTTGCCTTTGGCTGCCCTCTTTACTAATCTGTGACTAACTGTGTGTCATCAGCTAACTGTCTGCCCACTAGGATAAATTTTGTCACGTAACTAAGAAAATCAACAATGAAAGCAGTAATGAATGTTTATTCAAAGTGCGTTTGCTAATGATGGGGGAGGAAATCTTAACTTTCGTAAATTGCTACTGTATTACATTTTCCAGTGATGCACTGGTGTGGTTTTAGAGATGATTTCTGATTTTTTTTAAATATAATAGGGATATAGAATTGGTTTTAGCTGAGTACCACTTTTTTAATGTTTACCTTAACAGTGTTTTTGTTAGCTTACAATCTTCAGAACTCCCTGAACTAAAAAACTTTCTTCTTCCCTTAACAAACTCCACAAATGTCTGTGCATTTTTTTAGACTGAGATTAAGAATAGACATTATAATGTTTGGAGGGGTTGGGGCCAGGAGGCTAAAATGAAAGAGGGAATTCCTCTGTGGTCCTGGTATGCTAAGTCTCTATACTGTCTATGTATATCTGCAATGTATTTATTAACTACATCTATCTGAAATATTTAATTAATAAAATCCAAACGTGACTGGTGATTTAAGAAGACTCTTAGGGCAGGGGGAGGATTTAGTGTAGCATTCAAAGAGGAGGAGGTAAAACTCTCTGTACCTTCGTAAACAAAGCCAGGGACAAATACTTCAGGTAGAAGAAGGGAGGGAGGTCTTCCTGGCAGTCAGCGTGTAGTATTTTAATATTGGACTAGTATTTTGGAATGAGGTGTCACAGTTACATAGATCTTTACATAGTGTTATAGGTGGATTAAGTCATAAGAAGAGCCATAGTAAGCTATTTGCTGTGGACATGGGCTGGGACGAAGGGAAACTATTGAAAGTTTCCAAGTGCATTTTGAAAATGAAGACATCTAAAATGGTAGATGGAAATTGCTTCTGTTGCTTCTTCTGTTTTTGGCACCCTCTCATATTCTCAGGGGACTTTGATGTTGTTTTCTGACACTTCTGACAGCAGTCAAAAGATTTTTGTGGAACATACTGAAGCCTCCCTGGCTTTTTGAGTGAAGGTGTTGGGGCATGCTACAAAGTCTAAATGCATCTTTGTTCTCCAGGGCAAAGATATCTTTTGAAAGATGAGACGCTGAAATTGAGGGAGAGTCAGTGAGCAGTAGCAAAAAGAGAATAATATTACAGAAGAAAAAGCAAAATATACTGCCACTGTTATGTGAAAGGATTGGTTTTGATTCCTTGGGTATACCAGATGCTTAGATGATAAAGGGGAAAAAAAAAGATGAAAGGAATTTGAGCATAGCTTCATTATGGTAGGGGTTTCTGAATATCAGGTGCACCATGACAGGATTTTTTTTCTTCATTATGCTCTCTGCTCCAACAACAAGGCCACGGAGGGTGAGCACAAGTGCTGTGGTTACTATGGCAGTGCTGGAGCACTCACCCCGGGTGGTGTTATGGATGCAAACATGACTCTTTAGGTCTTTTGCTGGATTTGCCTGTGAGTCAATGTATCGTTTTCAGGGCAATTCAGCATCAAACACCACTAACATTTTTGTGGTATTTGTATTTTCACATTTCTCAAAACAGTTATTTAAATTCCTTTGTCTTATTACTCTATTTGGTGAGCTCCAACTTTATTCTTCCTTTTCTGTCATCTTTGATCCCCATAGACCTGCTTTATTCTCATCTATAGGGCTTTCTTCTGTCAGAGAGGCTGGAAAGGGCAGTTTGGATCCTGTAGTATTACATTAACACAGCCATATTCCTGGTTTTTCTGGCTGCACATGTACCTTAGAGAAGTAATAAAGATTTTTTTAAAAAAATATTCTTAGCAGCACTGGCTGTTGCAGAGGGCCCACTATCTGCCAATTCAGTTTTAATCACCTTGAACAATATGCCAAGATTGCTGTTGAGAAAAGTGGCCTTAAACAATTGCTGCAACCTCATTATACTCAGCTGCCTTTGGAATGCCATCATCTAGTGAGCATTAATTCATTTTGATGGCATTGGTGTTGCTCTGTAGCCATTCCAGCTCTGAGAATAACGATGGGGCAGGGCCCTTCCCTTCCACTGTCTTTCCACAGCAGAGTGGCCTGGTTTGCCTGCACATTGGGCACCCTCCTTGAAGTAGCTCTGTTTGCTGCATGGCAGCCCAGCTGAAGGACGACGGCATAGAGGCTGGAGAGGAGAGGAGATAGGGCTTGCTTTTCAAAAAGGGTACCATCCAAACCGTTAGTTACAACTTTTTAAACAACTGATAGATCACATGCTCTGTTTTACCCTGTGCTTATCTAAGGTAAAATAAGTAGAACATGACAGCAAAATTTTTAGAACTGCTTTTTGGTTTTGCTCTTTTTTTTTTTTTTTTTTAGCCTTCAGATAATTTCTTCTTTCTCTTAAACTTGTTGTAGGTCTTCAGTCAAGAAGCTTGGCGGGGTACTTTCAGCTTTTAATGGGAAGAGTTGTGATTGCCTAGCATAGAACAGAGCAGTGGAAAATTCTTACATTGAGCCAAAAAACTTCAGGGATGCTTTTTGTCAAATAATCATTTACAGTCTCTGAGCCCATTTTTATATAGTGAAGAGATAAATTGCTGAAGCTTCCATCTACAAAGTAATTTGCACAGCTACAAAACATCAGAAAGGGAATATATTAATTTCTGCAGATACACCAAATAGATTCAATGTCCTTGGAGGGATCTCTGGGTAAGCATAAGCATATTTATTGAATTTATAAATTGCTAGGTAATTTCCTTCAGTTTGAACTGTTGTGGCTTAGATGGAAACTAGTATTTTTTTCCCCTCGTGTTTAAAAACATAGTTTCTATGCTTCTCAGGCAAAACTGTTGAAGCTTTATAATAACTTTTTGTGAAGTATCTCAATTTATTACAAAAGTATTAGTATGTAGTTGAGATAGCAAGCTCAGTTAGTTTCTAGTATACCCATTGGTTTTTTTTGTGCAAGAACTAAGCTGAAAGCCATGCAAGAAACAGATATATCAGAATGACATGTGTTTAAACATTTTCATCTTTACTAAATAGCTTTGTAGAAGTTGTTAGCCATAGGAACTAAGAAGAACAAGGGCCAAATTCCGCTGATGTTTATATTAGTGCAAATTTTGAAGAAGGTCAATGAACTTAGTAAGGTTATTTTAGCAGTATGTAGTAGATAATAGAACACAGCTGCAAACAGGAAAATAAAGTTAACTGTCATGCTTTATTGTTCAGGTTGTTCGCTTTTTCTCAGTAAAAAGCTCGGCAGCTGAGTACAAAGCTGATTTTTAGAAACAAATCCAGCCTTGCAGTCCTAGCAGACAAAGTGAGATGTCTTGCTGCTTGGTGTGTCCCGTAGAGGAACCGAACTGTCAGAAGGGGGACAAATCCTAGAACTGTTGCATGTTGTGCAAGGGGCTTTAAAGCGTGGCACAGAAGAAAGGGACAAAGAAAATTATACATCTGTGAAAAAGTCTTAGCAACAAAGGAGAATCAAAATGTCAGCTTTTCTTTGTCGTATGTAATAGGGTAATATGTGAATATTTAATAGGGTGCCGGATGCTTTGAATCATCTATTAAATTTTGATTAAGACTTTTATATTCAAAGTATAAATCAAGCTGATGACTTTACACCATATCTGATGTATGGATAGTGTTTCTTTATACAGCATAGTCTCAAAATGAGAGCAAGAGGTTGTCTAGCAGACAAGCATGTTAAATAGGGAAGTGCTTGAGCTATGAGGTTGCTACCTGACTGTATGCTGAACATGGCAAAATGAATGTGGTAGATTATAGCTGCAGTTCTATGTCCTTGGCAAAATTTGAATTTGAGCTCAGTGAAGTGGATGAGTTTTGGCTTAGGTGCATATCTAATTACGCCTTTAGTCCCATAGGGAACTGGAGTTTTCACAGCCAGACAGAATGAACTGAGGAACAGGCAAAGGTTTGAAACAATAAGTGCATATTGTCCCTGAAAAGGTTGTTTGAATGAGTGACTTTTATGTGATTGTAGTCTGCATTTTAATGTCCCTTGAAAGAAAAAGACTACAGTTTTATGATTTGAAAGAATTTTATCACATATTTATTCAAAATGGATTTTTGGCTTTTGCAATGTAAAAAATTTATGCTTTTTGAACATGGAGTTAAACCTTGTTCCTTTTAAAGACAGTGGCAAAATTGCTGTTATACACAGCAGCTGGTTCAAAGCCAGTAGCAAATTCAATGCAAAAGAAAGACTGGGAGTAGAGAAAGGCAGGAGCAGATGGGAAGTTTGCCCTCAGTATAAAAATCGTGAACATGAGAAATGGCATAGAAGGTCATGGCTCGTACCATGACTTAAATCTGCACTGGGACTGTGCTAGCAAGCTGGGTGGCTCTTTAGTGGGTAAGGATGGTGTTTCAGAGCCGCCCTCTCTCCAGTTAACTCCTTACTACGCTGTAACAGGTGTGGCTCATTTGGTAAGCTTACTGCTAAACAGTTGTCATTTTTAGTGATCGAACATCTTGGTCTGTTCGTGGACGTTTATGTCTATAATGCATGCACACGCACAACTTCAGCTCAAAACTGCAATGAAATTTTGTCTTTTGCTATATGTTGAGAATACATATTCCGAACATCTCTGCTGTACATATGGAGAGTTAGGTTTGAGTGAGGTCTGTGCATCTTCCCCATATCTTTCCACTAGAAGAAGAGGTAACTTTGACCTCAATTCATTAAACTCTGTCTGTGAAATTTTGTAGGGTGTAGTCCAGATAGCACTGATGACCTACAAAAATTACGGTAGACGATCTGCAGCTCACCCACTAATATTAATATATATTAATATATTAAATATTACTGTTTACTTCACATTTATTGCAATTGCAATTTGCTGATAAATAGGTGTGAGTTTTGTTACAGCTCAAGGTCTGGCAGTGTTTCAGTGACCCAGAAAGTCTGGGAACTACTATTCTATGCTTTTGGTATACAATGGCATTTGCCCAGAAATAAGCTTTGTAGGACGTGTATGTGTGTATGTGCGTATTTCTTACAAATGCCAGCAAAGATATCTGTTAATTTTCTTGGCTACTCTTAATTCATTCAGTGCATGTCAATCAACAAAATTAAACTTTTTTGAGTTTGTGGAGCAGTACCTTCTGCAACTACTTTTGTGGATATCTCTTAATAGATTAATACAGGAATAAATACTTGCAATTTAAATAAAAATCTATGTAGACATGAACATGGAATATCAATCAGCTGAAAGTATGAGCACATGTGGAGCCTTTCATATAGCTTTTGCAGTAAGTCTGTCTTGTCTTGTTCTGATGCTGTATATCATCTCAGAAAGACAGAATCAAAATAGATTGTTTTGAATGTGCTCTGGAAGAAGCTCATACACAGTGTATCTATACCACTGGACATTTGATTAACTTTCTTTACAAATGGCTAGGAAGCTAAGAAAAGCCTGTTGCCAGAAGTCTTACATTTCCTATACGGAGGGAATCTGTAAGTTACGAGTTGCGAGAACCACTGTTGTCTCTACAGGTATGTACAGGGACATGTGGTCACTCAGTGTGATCTGGAAATCTTATCAACCTGCATGTCCGAGTTTGTTATTTGTGATTAGCGGTGTATCCGTGTGCATTGCTTAAAATTGTGTTTGTTAAAATGTACATTCAGAAAGCAAATGTGTACCTAATTTACCAGAATTTCATTTATTGCTTTACCAGAATACACAATAAACACTGTATTGGTTTTTATTCATGTGAAATACATTACAGCCTTAAGCAATGCATACAAAAAATATTTAGTTTCTAATATTGTTTTCATAAGTGCCGTGTGCATGTGTCTTACAGCTGTTGCTTTCAGGAGAAAGCTTAAAATGGAAATTAATGTAATATGACAGTGTAAGATCTTCAAATTTCTTCCAAAATGCTACCAAATATTTATCATTTTGGTGCTTTCTGAGAAATGGGCAAACTTATGTATATTGAGTCCCCTGGAACCTCGTTATATGAAAATTTCTGACAGTGTCGCAGACGGAATGTGGATGTCTGTAGGAATTTTGTAGAACTTAACAAAATGGCCTCTTTTTTGAGAGAGAGCTTCTAATAAATGATTGTTATTTTTAGGTTGGGCATAAGACTCTCATCCTGAGACTGAGATTTCCCAAATAAATCTCTCTAGCTTTCTAGACGCTTTTGCTGTGTTAGGGTCTTGATGTTTAATTAAAGACTTAAGCTGCACTTTATTTTGCAGTTTAGAAAGGACTTGTAAGGTATTGTGAGCACAAACCTGTGCCCAAAACATTTTTCCTCAGTCAATAGTCTGCCTTAAGATGCATTTATTCCAAATAAGTTAGTTTCTTTTCCTTTGAAGGGAATATTCCTGATTAAGTTTGTTGTCAGAAAAGAAAAAAAAAGGGCCCCAGAAAAATATTTGGCTTCGCAGTAGGATGAAAGGTGATAGATAATGTTTAATGACACTCTTTGGCATGCAGTTACTCTTCCCTGGAACTTTCGCTGAAACATCAGTGAGGGAGGTGTCCTGCTGCCATGTCAAAGTGCTGTGTGGCTGGTGTGTATTCAAGGTTCGTCTTCATCTCTCTGTTTTCTTACTTTATTGGGATTCTCTGCTACAGAACTGAGAATAAGAAGCCAGAATGTCACAGTAGCTTCATTCCATGTTTTATTTTACAGAATGATTAAAATTCCAAGTTGGCAATGATTAAAAAAATCTATAGTGATTACCTAATTTAAAACAATCATAGAACTAGACACAATCTGAGGTACGCCAGAACACTTTATGGTTTTTTTGAGAACATCCATGGACCTGTATAGATATACATATTTTTTTTTTAACCATAACAGTCATATATATTGGATATCAGATTTAATCTTTAGGGCTGATTTCCTATTCAGCTGAGACTTTTGTAGTCAAGGCTGTGCATGTAAACACGTATATTCATGTGCATGCATCTTTTTCGTTCTCAAGAACTTCTAAATCCATTGCTGACTTTAAAGATATGTAGTAGAAAGGTGAAGGTCTTCAGGAGATTTTCGAGCCAGGTGTTGTGAAACTGATGATGGTTGCGGGAAGGAGCAGATTCTCTGCCACTTAGTAAAGTGAAATGTTTTACATAACTGGGCTCCTTTTTGTCAGGATTTTCAATGACTTATATGCAAAAACCAACCAAAGGCAAAACAGAAAATACAGGAAGCCAAGCAAACATTTTTTTTCATGTATGTTCAGTCAGTTGCGATGTTGATAGATTATCCTTATGTATAATGTTGTGGAAATTATTATTTTTAAAAACGAATTTAGTTCTTATATAAACAGAGTAAGAACACCAAAATAAATATTTTGATTAGATAATAGGCCAATAGGCATTGAAACCAATTCAGTAGAATAATACTAGAATGTATTGTTAGACTAAGAAAAGAGTAGGACAAAGCCTTTTCCACAAAGACAATAAATGAGAAGAACAAGGCAGAGAAACGAAACCTGACAAAAGCCTGTAAATCAAGGCACCTTCTTAGTCCAGCATACCGGGAGGCCTCTGACCTTACTAATACGGAGAGAAGGCAGCCCAGGAAGGGCTAACAGGGGAAGCATTGCTGCTGGCAGAACAGGAATCCAGTAATTCCAGTGAGAGGTGAGAAGTTAATCAGAGGGGAGGAGTTCTGCGCTTGGCTTGTGTAGGAACATGGTTGCAGCACTCTCTAGAAAACAATTCTCTTTGACCCTGCCCAAACTAGATCCCACTGGTGCTGATTTTTTTTGTCCTTCCTTCAAGATACCTGTTATCTTCTACTGTTTTTGAAAGCTGGTGTCTTTTCCGTGGATTTTTCTCTACATTGTATGAGGAGAGAAACATGAGCAGAATAGAGTGGGGGCTTGTTAGTGGGACTGAGATCATTATCATGATGAATTGTTTTGCTGTTTGATGGAGCAGGGAAGGAGGAAAGGGTGAACATAGCTGGAACACTGAAAGAAGAGGACGTCCAATTTACTTTGCCCAGTTTACTTGATTCTCTGCTCCGTATATCCTCCATGCATAATGGCATGTGTCAACTCCACTAGGGATAGGAAAAATACTCCTACGGCAATGAGGTATATTGAGAACGCTGCAACAGGTCTCATACAGAAAGAGATTATGGTAGAGGGAAATAGAAGACTGTAGATCTTAAAGGCCTGTTGATGTTTGTTTTTCGACTTGTTTTTCCTCTTGGCGGTCTTTTGTTTGCTTGTTATAAATTAATGTGTGCTTATAAATTTATTCTCATTGTAAATATTCAAATCTTTTTTATTTTCATGTGATTCAGGGAAAACTTTTCTGACCAAATATTTTTTAATCAGTAAGACTTATTACTAACAATTATTATAAATAGCTAGCACCAGACATTCCAGTCATTGAAAACTTTGAGGAACTGATTTTTTTCCTCACCTAAATTATTGCTGCTTTGCTAAGCAGTGCTTTCATTTAAAAACAAACCCCCCACACACGAAGGAAAAACGAGAACAACTGGAATGTCCCTCTTGGTCAGAGGAAAATGAGCAAAGCAGAGCCCTTGGGGCCCCCTCCAAGGAGTCACCTGCCTTTGTGGGATGCATGTTTCTAGCCTGGCATTCTTCATGTTGGAGCTTTGTGTGCAGCGTAGGGGATGGTGCTGCTATTGGTGAAATCACACTCTTCAGTCCTCTATTCACTGTAAAAAGTGTCATTTGGAACCAGAGACAAGCGTCATATGCCAAGGAGGGAGATTTTTGTCTCTTGTTCCTTTTCTGCAGAAATTCAGGGATCTTGACGTAGATAATTTCTTCAAAGCACTGGGCAAGCAAGGAATGATCTGGACCAAATATATTCATTTCCTATTTCCAAAAGTGATAGTAGGGATCAGTTTTGCGTATATAATTTTGAATGCCCAGAAGCCAAAGTCAATACAGCAGTCGCATCATTACTCATAATGTTACATATTTTCCAGGCAGTAAAGGAATTATCTGTAAAGTAGAATTGCTTAAAAGTTATGAATACTGTCATTTAACTCAAATACAGAATTTTATAGGATAAAAAAACATGGTAACTAAATTACCTCTCAAGTCTGTCATAAGAAAGAAAGCATAGATCAGATACACTTAATCACTATAATTAACTAGTTTACCTTTATATCTCTGATTAGCTATGGATCATAAGCTTCTCTTTATTTTCCTTTATCTCTCTTTAAAGTGGAATATAATTCCTATTGTGAATGTCACATTGGTTGTGTTCTCTGTGACAATGGAATTAACTTGCTTGGCCGAATGGCAAATCTATTATTTCAACATGTACTCACAGTATAGTTAGAAATTCAGAATGAGCTAAAAATAAGTGCTTCTTGTATGAGATAATTTTGGTTCATGAACTTGTGTCGATTTATAATAGTGTTAATAAAACTTTTTCCTTAAGTGTGTCTCATCAGAATGAGCAAAAGAAAACTCTTCAAAGAAAAAAATTTGAAATCTTCTTAATTTGCTTTTTGCACTTTATGAAAGGGAAACTGGTAATTACGGTTCATCTAACAAACTAAGTTAGTACCTCTGGGTTCAGTTGCACCACTTGCCTTTGATTGTAGCATCATTGCTTTATCAGGACTTAGTGGGATGTTGCGGTAATTGATGGCACATGCACCCTTAGCTTGTCCCATTGCAGGATGAAATGCTTAAACCTCAGTGGAAAAAGTTTAAGGTAATGGATTTTTGCCTTGTTAATTCAGCTAAGAAGAAACATGCTCCAGGTAGAGAGGTGAGTTTGTTATGCTGCAGAACTGCACTTGAGCTCAAATTTGTGTCTAACAGCGTCCCTGATGGTGTTTATGTGCCAGCAGCCACAATTTCTCATTTTTAAGTCTTTTTGTCATGTCTGTTTTTGAAAGAATCTTAGAAAAACAATGAAAGGCTGTGTGTAAGAAGCTTGAGCTGACTGTACACGTGATCATTTATTGGGCCAAAAATGACATATGCAAACAGTGGGAAAAAAATTTCTTCATGACTTGTAAATTTCAGTTAGTTTATTTTAAAGCCATATTAGCGGCATTATTAGGTGAGACACTTTCTCGAAAGAAATGTGATTTTTTTTTTTTTTTTTTTTTTTTTTTT
>Ga0065711_1036654_pt1 | contig 20750 bp, 11 predicted proteins | sample Hoacrofraction12_FD_59098 | JGI IMG/M metagenome (GOLD analysis project Ga0065711, IMG submission 59098) | Hoatzin crop microbial communities from Cojedes, Venezuela - Epithelial fraction 12 v2 (version 2) | ecosystem: Host-associated > Birds > Digestive system > Esophagus > Crop | place...
CACCACTGAAAAGAGCTTGGCCCCATCCTCCTGACACCCACCCTTCAGATATTTGTAGGCATTTATAAGGTCCCCTCGCAGCCTTCTCTTCTTCAGGCTGAACAAGCCCAGCTCCCTCAACCTTTCCTCGTAGGGGAGATGTTCCAGTCCCCTCATCATCCTCCACCATCCTACCATGGCTGAAATACTCCTCTGCCTCCGGGGGACCAGAGAAGGGAAGGATGAGCTTGCATGTGCTCACAAACTGCCCTGTGACATGGTCCCTCCGAGCCTTTAAACCCTGTTTTCAAAGCTGCTGTGTGCAACAGAGTTTTCCAACGTATCCCAATGCCTCCCATTGCCCCAAATCTTTTGTAGGGTTGGTGGGGAGCCTAGGCAGGCTCGGCAAGTGCACAGCCATGCTGGCAGCCTCAGGCATGCCGAGGAGCCAGAGAGTCATGGCTCTTGGCGCAGAAATGGGTTCAGTTCCTGCAATTCCAAACTGCTTTGGCTGCTGTTGCCAGGCTTTGAGTGATGCCCGATCCATCCCTTGGCTCCTCAGGCTAATCCCCTTGAAGGGCCTCTGCCCGGGGGTGGCCTCAGCGTAGCTTGGCATGAACACCACGGCATACCCTGGTGGCACGCAAAGCCAGTGACTTTCACATGCTCCTCTTAAACAGGTGCCTGCACAAAGCTTCGGAGGGTGGGATAATTAAACCATGCCATTTTTAGGAGGTCACCCCTATACCCTGGACCTCAGGACAGTTGGTAGACCAAGCAGGCTGACTCAAAAATAAAGGCTCACTGGTGAGTGAGTTTCTTAGCATGAGCCTCATGGATTTGGGGCGATGCTGGTCTATGACAAAATATTTCAGTTTTTCTGGCTGTTTTTTCGTCTCCATGAGAAAAATATTGAAAAATATCTTCTGAGTCTGCTATTTTATGTAAGGAGTAAAAATTTCTGAAAACTTGCTTCAGGAGAATATGTTCTGTGACGCCAAAAGTGATTTTTAGTGGAAGGTGTATCTAGAATTCATGGACTAGCTTGTTGTTAGTTTTATTTTGAAAAGTTTCTTTTGGGGTTTCTATCTAATAAAGATATAATCTTAACGAAGAGTAAAATAAGAACAACACTGACCTTCTTTCAGTTGTTTTCTTGACCGTCTCCTAGTGCACACACTTGAGCTGTAGTTTTCATGTATGTGCGTCTGCATTTAGTTTGCTGTATGCGTGCTGTCCAAATGACCAATGTTCAGGCTCCCCTCTCTTACAAAAATACCGCAAACAGTGCTGGCTGATGGGAGATCAGAAATCTCTTTGGGACCAGAGGTCTGTGACGCCTGCCCAAGCTGTACTTCAGCAAAGGGCAATTACCATATATATGATATTGTTGTGAAAAAATTTCTGAAGTGTAGGATGCTCGGCCAAGGTTAGCCTCATTGTCCAGCGGAGGGGCGATGGGCTGCAGACGTCTTCTCAGAAACACACACCTTTGACCTTCACTTGTTGATCCACTGTCCGTTTGCAAACAGGCATGAGAAGCAGGAGTGGCGACAGGGGGGCTTGCCACCCGGGCAGTGTAAAGCCAGCAGAACAAGTGGGATGTGGTGCAAGGAGCAAAAGCCCGAGCAGCCGTCTGGTCCAGAGAAGTGGCTGCAGTGGAAAGCAGCAGAGCAACAACTCTGCACACTTGTAAAAGACAGGGCCTTTTTCATCCCAGCACATCCAGCCTGCGTGTGAGGCTTGGAGTTATCATTCAGGTAGCTGAAGCCAACCACATACCTGCACGCTGTAGGGTCGGGATCTGTTGCGCTGCGCACAGCTGTGTCTTCAGACAGTGCATTTTGTCTGTATGGCCCAAATGTGCGTCTAATCTAAGTACAAGACTGTTGCCTGGCCTTCTGCTCCCTGGACTGGCTTAAAAGTACACATAGGTGTAGTCATGGCTGGAGTAGACAGGTTGAGCTTTGCGAGGGTGTGGGTAACTGCCAATACTGTGTATGTGCAGTGTAATACGTAATGTTCCGTCTCCTCTGCCTGCCTGGTGAGGTGCAACCGAAGCAGCTGTGCTGCACACAGCTGGATAATCTGCCCTCTTAGTGCAACAGTTGCCTCCAGCTCACCAAAGGAAGTGTTTTGCAAGTGTCTCTGGTGCGATGCAGTGACTTCTTAGCAGACTGAGGCCCAGGACAGGTGCTTGCTGCGTAAGAGAAGCTGCTGAAGGTACTGAGCTGGCAGAAAGAAGGAGGGAGCAAGTTTGTGAAGCAGACAGAAAAATCAGCGAAGTAATCTAAAGGAAAGCTTTGCTGTGGGAACCGGCTGACAGTCAGCTGGGGTAGGGTCCAGGCAGAGCTGCTGGCACCCGGCCAGCTGCTGCCAGTCACAGAGCAGTGACGGGAGACAGCAAGTAGCAAAAGCGCACTGAAGTCCCCCCTGCTGACAGGCCGCCCTTAGCACAGTTACCCACTGTAAGCCAATAAACCATAGTTGGAGCAAACGCCATGGACAGAGCTGGGGGAATTTCTTGGAAGCCCCGGTCCTAAAGTCTGTTACTTTGAAATTAGTAATTAGGCTTCAAAACGTGTCGAAAGCTTGAGTTGACTGAATGCGTCAGCCCATATACACTCTGATGTGCCGTGGGTCGAAGCCTCTAGGAAACAGCAGGCAGTAACGAGTCCCCTGTCCTTTCACTGCTGCCTTCTGTGTAACCCTGGTTTTCCCTCATCTCACACCAGCACAGGGTAAACTCCTCCAACCCGTCACATCTGTCTTTGAAAGTGGCTTCTCAAGCAAGCGGAGAATCTCTCCTCTTTCTCTCTCAGCTCAGCGTCTTTCTCTTTCATAACATTACAATGAACCCAAAATCTGTTGTATGTATCTTTTCCACAATTTTATGAAAAATTCAAGCCAACTTTTACCCACCTGTGGTGTGTGATGCTAGGACAGAGACAGCGAGGTGGATGAAGCTTGTCAAGCCAATGACTGCATGTAGCTTCATGTTCCTTGTTTGTCCCTCTCCTTGGAGAGACATACAAACGAAAATTCAAGAGGTGAGAATAAAAAAAGCATGGCTGGATAGAGGGTGGCATTAGCAACAAAATGGGAAAGGACATTTTGTTCGTGTCACAACAGGATCTATTTTTAAGAGCTTGTTGTATGTTTCATGTCATAAAATCACTTCTGGGATTATTTTTTCTAAAAAAAAAAGTAAAAAATAATGCCCATGCCCACTGCAGAGAGTACAAAAATAGTGCACTCCAGCCACTCCAGACAGGATGTATGGAAAAAATCAGCATTAGTCCGAGGTAAGAACAAATAGAGGCAACTATCTGGTGACGCAGAATAAAGTGAGAGAAGAGCGGGATTTTGCTCAAGTAGCTTTAAAGAACCAGTAGCATTGGTAGGATTATTAGGGATGATAGAAGTGGTAATTTGACCTAGTAACTGCTCTAATTGGTGGCCATCCCTTTGAACATGAATATCCCGTTCAATATTTCCAATAACGCTTTTGGAAGCAAAACATATGTGTTCAGATCTCCTCTGGGCGGGGGGGAGACTTGTTTTTACTGCTGAGGCAGAGCAGGGATCAGACGCTATCAAGTGCTTTAAAAGCACGGTCTCTCTTCAGCTGGCAGGAGCATCACAAAATGATTGTGTTTTTTCTATGTACAACTCTAATTAAAGGTCTAGCTTTCAATTAGTCTCATTTTCCTGGCCTGTAATGTTACATGTCGGTCAGAACATTTTGTTTTAAACAGAAAGCTCTCCTGTAAGAGCCCAGCCAGTATACACACTGCTTTGACATGTTTTTAGTCATAGGTGAGGTGTGATTTTAAAAATGCGTATGGGAATGAGGCATGCAGGTCCTACTGAATTTCACTGTGAAGCAAGCATACAACCCACCTAGATTTCTTCAAAGCATATCAAAGGGAAAATGTAGTAACTGTGCTTCAAAATAATTTTCAAAGATGAGTGGTCAACTTTGCCAGAACACTTTCAGATTTAAAAAATATTTTAACATTGATATTTTCCAATTCCAGCATGATCTCCTCTTAAAGCCCCCCAAGCTAACACCAGTTACATTCAGCCTAGTGTCCGTACTGATCTTTCTCAAGTGTTCCACCTCTGTTAATGGGACATGAAATGTAGACCCGATGAACGCATCCAGCAGTCAAGTCCTGCTGATGACCAGACATCAGCTCTAACAATGAGCTAGTAAATTGTGTAAACGTGTCTGGGAGGGAGCCTTTCTCCTGATGAACATTATTCAGGCTCTCAGGTGTCAGAGTGACCTCATCTCCTTGTCTAGTCTTCTGCACCACCTCTCCTACAGGTTATCATCTCAACAGGAACCTGGTTCCCCCATGGGAAAACCTCTTTCCAAGCCTAATGAGGGAGATATACTTGATGAAATGATGACTCAGCAACTGGCAATGTGTGAGGGGGACTTTATTGCCTGCCTTTCCCAGGAGCCCCTCTGCCCTTAATTTCCTTTGCCTGACCCTTCCCTCCACTTCCCCCGGCCTCTGCTTTGGGCAGGTTATTTGACCAATGTGGGTTATCTATCTCCAGAATAATTTTTGAGCATCGTTACAGGAGAGGAACAGGTGACATGTACAAGCTATGTGGGCAAGATGCTGTAGCTGTCTTTCAGGTCAATTTGTAACGCTTTGAAAGATCACAGCCTAACTTCACTGACGTGGTGAAGTTCATTCTGAGGAATAAATTGAAATCCAAGCAGGGCTGATGTTTCTTGTCTTTTCTCTGCTGTTCAGTAAACTTTTGTAAGAAACATTATATTTCACAAAGTTAAATGACACAGTAACTGAGAAATATATCTTTATTATTAGAATGTTTATATTCTAAAAACGTTTATCTGGGGTTACAGTACAATCCAATTTCTTTCTAATTAACTAACCTGGCATTTGTTCAGCAAATAACTGTAACTTAGGCTTTGAAAAGTTTAAGAACATGCAATTTCTTTTACTCTTTTTCTCTTCCTCCCCCAAAAGGACAACTTACAGGCAAGATTTTGGTACAATAAATAATAAAATAAACATCTCATTTGTGAACTAGTAGTTGCACTTAACTTTGGTGACTAACAGAGTAGATAGACATTTAAAAATACAAATATCCTTTCAGTGTCAGGTGGATAAAGAAACAGATTAATATATTCTACTTCATTATCTTTCTAAAGTTCACCTTTATTATCTTCAAAAAGGGTCATTTTCTGAGGTTTGTAAAAGGATGTGGGAAGCAACAGAGAAAACTCAAGGATTTTTCTACTTTGTGGCTTGCCTACAAAAGTTGTAACACGATCTGACCCAAACCCATGCAACACAATTAATGACTCCTTTTCACCACACACAATGCCTAGCATAAGGCCAAGTGTGGCCTTGTGATGTAGTTAAATAAATATTAAAATGTTATTAAAACCTAAATACCTGAATTGGTTTTACACTGTGACTTTCTACTGAAACAGTGTTGAGAAACATTAAACATGTATCTGATCGTTCCATATATACTACTTAAAATAAAAGTGAGGAATATTACTCTTTCTTCACTCCGCTACGGTCTGGGAGCTCTGTACACTGACAAATGTATGACATCTGTAGTTACCTGATCCTAGCTGACTGATCGGTCATCTTCTGCTTTAAAAATATTGCAACTCAGGTGCTTATTGCAGCAGTAATCATAGTGATACACTGTCTTTTAATACTCAGTTCTGCTTACAGTCATAGTTATAAAAAATGAAAAACATCTTTCACAAATCTTTGTACACATACTGTAAAAATTACCTTCCACAAAAACAATTTACATCTGAGCATTTAAAAAATAAATCACACAGACTTGTCTCACCTATCCTTTCTTTTTCTTGAGAAAACAAATCTCATCAGTAACATCTACAGGATGTTCATATCTGTAAACATATCATGAGGATTCATGTTACCAAAAAACTGTACACACAAATAATCATCTTGGTAAATACTGATAAGTAAGGATCCTTTTAATTGGCACAAACCCAACGTAAACACACGCATTCCCATCCTGCAATCATCTCTAAGCTCCTTGCTTTTGGGTTTTTAGTTGAAATTCAGGGATCTCTCAGCCCTGTAAAGATTTTTCAGAGGCAAAAATGTGAAGCATTCTGTTTACGACCACAGCCATTTTAGGCCTCTCATGCCTAAAACCAAGCACAGGCATTGAACGTGGTGCCATGCAATGCAATGCGCTGCTTCAGCCTTTCCCTTGCTGCTCCTCAGCTGGTACCAACCCGCTGCTGGCACTTGGTACCGCAATTTCTCCTCGTGCGCAATGCGGTCCGCGCTTGTCCGGGCTGCGGGACCAGCTCCTGGTCTCCTCGCTAAGTGACACCAGAGGCTGGTAGGTATACCAAAACCATAAAGCTTCTGGAATTTGAAAGCTGTGCTTGAGACATCGGAGCAGCCCAGACTTGTACCAACAGACAATGTGGCTGCTGGCAGGATCAAGCGGTTTAACGTATGTAATAAAATGCGGAAATGCCCGGCTGGGCTTATGGCAGAAAACCCAGGGTAGCAATTTTCTGCTGTAAACAGCCTTCAAGAAACTCACGTAGACTTTTTGCATCTAAGTATGTCTGTGCAGGTAACAGTTAACCATTCACCTTATACCTACCTAAGCCGAAAGATTGAGTATTTAGGTGCCGATTAAATGGATTCTTCTGAACATCAGCAACAGCACAGATGGAAAATAAATTACCAAGCCACATGCTGCCAGTAAAATAATTAAATGTACAGCCACAGTACTGCCCAGCAAGATAACTGCAGTCATTTAAAATAAGCTCAATAAATAAATAAATAAATAAATAGAAAAACCTTCATGTAAACTGAATAGAATATCACTTCTCTTATAGCGCCCAAAGAGGGAACGGCATTACTAAATAATATGAATTTTCCATACTGTATGTATTTCTATATATTACATCTGATATGTTTTGGCATGGCCAGATGGATAGGAAAAAGTAGGATGATTAACTTCATTCACTACTTGTTCTGTTGAAGCCAAGCTCCTGCGTTACTATATACTGCTAACCACTCCTATAGCGGTTTGGCCTTTTTCCCCATCTTGGATTTTGCGCTCACTTTCCTGGCAGAGCAGACTGGTTCACCTTTCTTTTGTGCTCTCCATATTTCTCTTGAGCAATCAATAGGTTCATAGAAGCATTTCACTGGCTGCAAGCTGTTTTTTTCATCCTTTGCTTTTTTCAACAAGATTCTTCCTTTTTGAAAGGAATGAGGCTTTGCGTCAGGGATGTTATATGACGCGTGTTGACTTCCTCGGCTCCTGAAATTAATAACAGTGATTATTAATACCTATTATTCAATCTTGCAAAGTGGAAGGTCCCCAAAATGTCCCAAACCCACACATTTTTGAAGACAGAAATAGCCTTGTTTTACACGACCAAACTGAAAGTTAAAAACAGAGTTGCATGATGAATTACATCTCTCAATACCCAGAAGCATCCCTCACTGTAAGAACCCCTACATGTGTCACTGGTGGACTTTTCATGCATGTTCATCTACACTTTTACTCAGATAGCATTCTGCTGATTTTGGAGCGCTGAGACCTTACTGAGGTCTGTATTCCCGTAACTTGGTCATCTACAGGGATTTTAAAGATGTACATGTTCATGGCAACCTTCTGCAAAGAATGAATATCCCACAGTCTTTGGAAGACCACACAGCACCAATAACAGTGGAAAGTGAGTGCAGGAACTGTAGGACCTTCTTGGTGGGATCTCAGTGCTGCCTTGGACTGTGGCTACTACTAACGGCTCAGGAAACTCCACGCTCTGCTTTTGTGCTGGCCACCCACCTAGGGAAACTTTAGCTTTTCTTTTAGGCTTTGATTTGAAATGGGAGAAGATGAAAGGGGAGTACAGAAATTGGTAGGAAGAAGGGTACAAAAGCTTAAAGGCCAAAGTTTCCATGTTGTCTCTGTGACAGTTCAGGCCCAGCAGGATTTGCTGAAATCGGTGAGCTCAGGTGGAGTGACAGTGCAGTGCCTGGTGCTGAACCATGCACTCTGCTCTGAAATTTTACAGCGAAACTGCAGTTCCACAGTTTAGCTAAGTAAGATTATTACAGTCCCTTTTAACATAATCTTGAAATGTTTTACAGCAGATACATGTAGTGTAACAGCAGCACTATGAACGTAAGGCACCAGCTCATGTCTGCCCAGCTACAGTGACTGAAGTGAAGAACAGATGTGCTCATGTACGCGTCGATCTCTTCCCATAGAGCTATTTTCCATAGCTCGTTATTTCTGGAAACCATGTATCTGTAGTATTACTTCTCCTGGGAGTTACACAATCTTGCACACTTGACAAAGCCAATTTTGGAAAAAAGCTGTGGTTGTTCAAGTGCGTACAGTGCAAGCCCTGTCCTGCTCTTTAAAAGGCCAGAAGGGTGTCACAAAAGCCTCTGTATTTGTTGGTGGGATGCAGTGAGGGCCAGTCAACAGCACAGGAACCAAGCCATACCTACAGAACCTTTTCACTGGTTGGCAGCTTTGCCAACCAGACTTCACTATGGGGAAGTTTTGGGGAGAAAAGGCTGTGCAGGTCCAAGCTGGAGCTTGCAGATGCTGTGCCATGCTGTCCTGGTGCACACTTGGGCTCTGACCACTTACCAGGGGTTAGAAATGATTTGTGTAAACGCACAAGTGTTGGCTGCCCAGTTCTTGGGCACTGTTTGTTACAGTCCATTACTTAAGTTGTTGTTAAAAGATGTAGTGCTCTGTTTTTCTCAGATGTTGTTATAGTGAAAAAGTTACATAATTTATTCCCAAAGCACACCCAGGTGTGACTGCAGGTGCTGTTAGTCACTTCTCTGCCACACCGAATGATGCTTTTCAAACCACAAGGTGGTTAAGGTTAATAAGATCACAGGGGATTGCCTAAAAGAGCTAAACTGTATGTAAATTGAATGAGTTTATGGTAGAGAAGATGGATGTTTGTACCTAATTCACAGTCAGGGTAAGAAGGTATGTAAGACAGATGAAGATGCAAGTCATTGCACGTGAAATGCAATGCTGCCAGCTCCAGATGTGGGAAATGGGTCTTTTTGCTGAAAGCAGCAGCTCCCTGATACAAATGACTGTGAGAGTCTGAACTTCTACTCAAACACACCCCTCATCTGTTGCATTATGGAGAAAGACTGAAATAATGTGACTAAATGCACCCCACTGCCACAGGCACTTAAGAACAATCCTATTCTTGCTGCTTTTCAAAAACATCGGGTATTTTTCAAGACAGGTCTCATGATTTCAGGAGACCTAATTCTTAGCTTCTTCACAGTGGAGGCTGGCATTTAAAGTCCACTTAGGCACAGATGTGCAGGCAAGTCTCAGTGCCTTTGAGAAACGGCTAGTGAGCATCAGCAAAGGTCTGCCATGCCCTCAATGGGGCATTTCCTGAAAACAGCCAGGAGAAACTGGAGAAAAGGAACCGGGAAGCAAGGCAGAGGCCTTGGAGCAAGAGGGCTTGCAAGTCCAGCCACTGATCCCAGACAATGCAAGCCATCAGTGGCCCCAAACCCCCCGAGACTACACTGAACTTTCTGGCTGGCTAGTAACACTTCCCAATTTTTTAAACTGGTACACAGCATTAAAAGTTCATTTTATGTACTGAGCTGAGTTAGAACTCTTAAAAAAACAGCTGGTGTGGGGAATGCAAATACGGGATTCATCCACAGAACAGGCAGAGCAAAATAAAACCTTTTTACCCCTCTGAGCATCCTCTCTTCTATCCTCTCTGCTTTGCAGGACACGTTGGAATATTTTAAATCTGGTAACTCCAAATAACGGCTACTACTAAATTCTAGTTTTGACAGTGTCTTTTGAAAGGAGAAGTATATCAGTAGTTGAACAGAAACCTTTAAACAATTTTATACATGTCTTTGAACTCCCACTAGTTGTTAGCAATTACTGGGTTTTACCAAACTGCATTATATTTAGACCAAAGACTTGTCAGTGGAAGACTCATCTCACGAGTCACTGAATTCACTGGTTATATTTTAATTCTCTTTTCCTTGATTCCAACCATATTAAGACATCTAGCAGCCTGAAACGTGTATAGAGTCAACTCAAAGTCTACTTTGGACAATCAAGTTTTTCCAGAATCTCAAATCAGTAGAGGGGGAGGGAAGGGGAGAGGAAACTATAAAAGCTAGAAAAATAAAGAGTAGGAAGAAAAAAGCTAAAGCCCCATGCTGTTAATTATTAATGCAAACACTGCTTATCAGCAAAAGGGTACTTGGCCAGCTGCCTGCTAGGACAAAGATATCTGAAAACCAAAAACAACCCGAAGAGCAAAAAGCCCTCCCCACCGCCCCAACCCAGCAGGATATATATTGTATTTTCAGCTTATTTTCTGGCACATCCATCTGTTCATGTGTCTCTCAGTCTTCCAGTAATTCTTGAACCTCTTGGTCAAACACAAACAAATCTGGCAGGGACACAGAAGTCCCAGACCTATGGTGATGCAACAAATTTCATGGCAATCGGATAAAGACCCAAACTCGTTCCTCACTAAGAAAGGTTGCCCTGAGGGAGGATGCACTGCCTGACCGTCACTCGGCCAAGCAGCACGCGTGATGCTCCAAACCAGCCGCTGGCACTCATGACCAAGCCACAAAGACATGGGAAACGGGCCCCAATTAGTTCTGCTGCTCCCAGGACAGCTGCTTGAGTAACCTGAGATGTTGTTAGGGCTCGTGCTTTGTCAGGGCACTTGTTTGCTTACATGTGATTTTTAAGTCAACAGTGTTACTGTCAGTTAGGAAATGACAACTGTCTTTCTCCCGCCTACAGAATGTTAAAGGTATTTTCAGCTCCAACCTGGCCTGCATTTGCTTGAAGAGATTGAACTACTGCAGCTTTGCAACAGGCTATTATAGTCACCAGGAAGGAGTCATTCATTTAACAGAAAATTATTCTTTTTCTTTTAAGCATATCTGATTTTAGCTTTGATTTAGCAGAAATCTGTTTTTCTCCATTACACAACATAAATGTAGATCATACTCAGGTACAGAACCTGATCCAAACCCAACCTGATTCAGGCTTTCGGATAAGGTGAAATGCAAAAGCAGAAATGTAACATGACAAGTTAATTTAAGTAAGGGAAAAATAACAAGATATACATACAGGCATCTGGGTTTCTTATTTAATGAAATGTCTGTAAACTGCAAAGAAAACAGAAACAGGTTATTAATATTACATTATCAAGTAATTAAAGTACAAGGACAACAAGTAATTAAAGTACAAGGACAAAATATATAGTCTTAAAAACCATATTTCCATTCTCACCTGCTGTTAAAACTAGAAGAAAAAAAACCTTCTACAGATTATTATTCCTCCAACTCATTATATCTGTTTTTAAAATTTGTAATGTGTGAGTTGTTAGTGGTTGGATTTTTTCCCCGTTATTTTTACCATAACTATAATCAAAGTATCTTGCTAAAGAAGTGTGGGCTGGACAGAGATCTTTCACATTAAATTAAACAGTATGGATACAATGAGAAGTAATTATTGTGTTCAAGGTAATTAATAAGGGACAGTGCTTGAATAAGCTGTATTAAATTAACTTTCTCTCAGAGCCTTTAATTTTGCAGTGATACATCTCCTTTACACAAGTGGCTAGGAAACTCCAGCTACAAGCCCTTGGCTCTGTCTACAGCAGCACTGAAGGGTGGAGGGCAAGAACGCAAGCGTTTCTCTCCCTTCCCACCCGAAATCCTCAGACCAGCTAGGGACCATCCTCAGTGCCAGCACAACTTTGCATGACTTCATTTTTTACAACAGTTTGGTTCACAGCACGGAAACACTTTGTCTAGTCCCTCTTTTAGTTGGGGTCAGGAAAGGAGGTGTTCAATGTCAGCTCAGCTTAAATCAGTCTGGGTACTGAATCGGTTCTTTGTACTGATCTCCCATCAGTGCTACTGAGCCTTTGAATATCATTTAATGAAGTCACTGAGCCAAGCAAGTCAGATCTGGCATCTGAAAATGATTATGTTCTTGTAAATGTTCCCTCTGTCCCTGGTATTGTCCACAGTTTGCAGAGGGATGTTTGCCCAGCCTAACTTTGCTTGTCATCTGTCTTGGCTGGAGTCTGGAGCCATCTCATGGTGTGCTTTTCTGTAATTACCTCCTGAAGGTCAGGCTGGTCAATATTTGGATGGCTGACCTTAGAGGAACGCTGAAGTCACTCAAAAAGCAGGGCAGCTGCCTCAAAAATTAGTGCCTTTCCCAAGGGACACTGCTGAGCCCAGTAAATGCATCAAGAGCAGGGGAGATGATTTAATACTGAGGCCCATCTTTACAGTCCCCCTCAATGTTCTCACAGACACTGAGATGTCCTGCACTAGATTTCAGCACATTTACATTTATTCAGGTCTTAACTAAAGCTCTTCATCTTCCCATTGGCTACGGGAACGTCTACTTTCCACTACAGCATACCTGTTCACTGCTGTGCATGATCAAATGCCTTTCCTCTCACATCCTAGGATGAGCAGTTACTTAGCATGGGTGGCATGGGGAATTCATTTAAACTGAAACATTCTTTGGAAGTCATGTGGCTAAAACTTGCCATATAAATGTAATGCATTGTAGGGAAAAAAATGAGTTTAAGTATTAATAATGAGGGCTTTTAAAGAAATAACGTATTTTAAAAACCAATGTTCACACAGCTTTGGTTTCTAATCCATGGGAGACAGGCCTGTGGGAATCTATTCACCATTTCTAAGAGTCCTGTGATAGGTAACCACAGAAAGCAAGCCGATTTGCCAGCAGGCTGACATGTCCTCTGTAGGGATCCACATCTTTCCTGGAAATCTTTAGACATCTCCAAAAAACTGCCAAGTCACGAAGTGACATTAAGGAAAGTGTTGCAAAGGTAACAGCAGCAATAGCCAAAGCCAGGAAAAAAAGTTAAGCATCTGGCAAATAGTTCATTATTCTCTGCTCTCCCTTTCCCATCTTTGGCTATTGCTGCTCTTACATCCTCTGCTCCTTTAACTCACGTGAAGTGGTAGTTTAAAACATAGATAAAACGCATCTAAAGGAACTCTTTACAAATCCAGATCTGTCTGGACTAGCAATTAGCCTGACCCGCCGAGCCCACCCATATTCAAACTCCAGTACTTTCCCTCCGCTGATTGGTGACAATGAAGGGAAGGACTTTGCTGGCTTACCACGTGCTCGCTGACGTCGGTGTGGTTGCACACCATCTGCTGATTTTGGTAATATTCTAGCTGCCTTTCTGCCAGATCCACGCGCTGCAACAGGTTCTCAATGAAGTGCTGGAGCCTGACTTTTCCCCGCACTTCTTTTTCTGCTGCTTCTTCCAGGAAGTGGGTGAAAGTAATAACTTCTCTGCAAGACAGAAACATTGCAAAGAGGCCACATATAAATAATGGGAAGGGCCCTGGTCTCACTGCTGTCAAAAAATTACTGATGCTTCTCCTGTTTTTCATGGCAATAGCCCATGGTGGCTAACTACCGTCCTTCACCTCTGTTAACAGATTTCAACCTTTTTGTGGACACAGTGAATATGTGGAAATCTGAATGCTGTATTTAAGTTCACGGGCAGCTGGTTTGGAGTTTTTTATCACTTTATTAAGTCTCTTGGAAATAGTCCTTAGTGGTCCATAGAGTAGAAATGTCATTAAGCATCACCTCTCAAGGTATCTGGAGACAACGACAGCCACTTTCTCTTTTTTTACTTACCCATGTCAATATCAGCCCTGAAACATGAAGAGAAATGGATGAACCCTCAAATTAATCTTCCTGGTTCATCATAATCTTACAGTGGTAGTTTAATGTTGCTACTGGGGTAGCTCCTAACTTAAAAGAGCTACTGTGGCCATTAAACTTCATTTTGGCTGCAATCCTGCAAGTACGTCAAAGTGCAGTGTTATGATCTGGAGCTAGTGGGAGCGCAGGGGATTAACAGATAACCTACAGATTTTAGACCAAGGAGTATGTGTGTGGAAAGAGCAAGTTTTACGTCAGGAGTTTAGAAATGTTTCTTGCCTGGTAACACAACTGGAAGAAACAGACAGCACCACTGACTGTGAAAGGTCCCAGCGCTGTACTGAAACACAGCTCATTTTGAGGTGCTCTGCATACTATCAGCTTACTATCAGTAATCAGGCCACCATGTGGACCTCTGATAGCAGAGGAGTTTCTGGGTGGGAGAATTTTGGTTACAGAGTGAAGCACGTACTACGAAAAATGGCAAATCTGAGCATGTAGAACTTCCCCAGTTAATACGTGCTTGGATAAACAGTTCTTGCTCTGCCAATGAAACCATGTTAATTTTTGCTTTGTACAAATCTGAGGAGGTGGGAGTTGGGGGAACCAACGTTTGCCAAATGAGAAAGGGCATGATTGCTTGGTAGAAATACATTGCCTGAGGAAAAAGCATTTTAAGCAGAAACTAGGAAACAGTTTGTAGCAGAAATAACCTTTCAAAGCTTAGCTTCTTTATAACAAATCCAAAGTTTCTCTGCATTGCGTTGTTTTAACCCAGTATAGCTGTTTTAACAGTGAGCTGTTCTGCGCTAAGAAGAGTTGGGCACAAGCGGTCAGCTACAGAAATTCGCCACCTAAGATTCAGGCTGCGTCTGCCTGCTGTACACCACAACAGAGCACAGCAAGACGCTGTTTGCATGGCTGATCTAATGGCAGGAATGAGGTAAAAACAAGCACGTATTGTCTGGACCAAGAACATCGATGAATGTTAGTACATATTAACTCACCCACAAAATCTGTCTTAAGAAACAGAGAGGTACCCTGTCTGTTAAACTCAGCTAATCCATTCCATCTCAAGGCTCTGTACAGTTTCTGTGATTATTAGCTTGCTCAGAGCAACCTGGTAATAAAAAGCCACTGAGGGATACTCAGGAAGAAGCCAATCTAAACTCATTAAGGACAATTTTAGGGCTTTATTCTCACCACACTTAGAGCACTGTAACTTCTTTGATTTCATGTTGCCTCTCTGGTTTTGTGTTAGCGCAGGAGCAACCTGAAGCCCTTGGCACTCCGTCAGGGTCCTCTTTTACAGTGGACAGGAAACTCAAAAGGACAGAAACTCAGCAGGTGGGCTCCAAATCCTTTACCCTCTGGGTAAGGAAGGAGAACCGTGCGTAGCCTGCCAGGCCACTGGGCAGAGCTGGGAGCTGCCAGCCCAGGACACCACGAGGACATCCCTCCCGGGGCCGCAGTCAGCTTTGGTGTTTCGCTGCAGTGGGAGGCCACAGACATCAAGTACCTGGCATATGTTTTTAAAAGGGTGATAGTTTCAATAATTAACATTTGTAATTGTGTCAGCAAAGGTAATTCATTAATAGCCTGTTCCATGGCAAGAAAAGATCACCCACAAATTTTCCTTTCCTACAAAGATCTCATTAGTGAGTTGTGCCATAAGAGGGACAACGGCAAAGCAGATGTTTTTCTGGAAGACTTAGATGATTAATAGGAGAACAGACACATAATGTCAATAAATTCCCTAGTATTTTCCTTGCATCCTACATGCCATTATTTGTAGGAACTGTTATTAGCAGCAGTAGTAGTATTTCCATCCTTTTTCTCTGTTTATTTAGCTGCCTTTGTACAGCCTATGAACCTGCTTTTACTAATTTCTATCTAAAAATTTTCCTCTGGCTGAAATGGTACCAGCACTGTGTAAATTCCCTTTAGAAAGACAGGGGCCAGAATATACCCACCCACTAGATCTCGGTCACACGCCCTGTCCTGGTAAGCAGCACTTCTGTCAGTTCAGCTACTTTCTTTGTTTCCACTTCATTCTCATCTCTCAGAAAAACAACATCAAGCCCCGAGGAGTGACTGCTAATCAGTCTCTCTACTTGCTCCAACACCTTTTCCTCAGAGAGCTCGCTCCGTGCCACAGCTATGCCTTGGTTACCTGAAGGGAGTTCCCAGAAGAATTTTTACCCTCTTCCCACCAGGGACAATAGCGAAATGGTTCAAAGAACTTGTGTAGTTTCCTGCAGCCACTGTTTATCTGTTTAATTGCCTTTCTTGTCTCTTGTCGTTTACTCAGAGTTTTTTGTAGCCATACTGATGACCTTCTCCCTTTGATTCTATTTCTAGATATCTGTGATCATTTTTTGCTTATGTTCTTTCTTTTACTCTCCATTTATTTCTCCAGGCCTCTGCCAAGTTTTTTGGGATTATGTGATACAATTTCCATCTTCTACTCTCCGCTCTTATGCTTGTGGAAAGATGGATGTTCACAGAGGTCAGATGCTGCTCCTCATAAAGTCAGAGGGAAGCTGAGCTCGTGAATATTGTGGGGCCCACTTGGTAGAGGCATAAACCAGAGCACAGCAGCATAGGCCCGCTGGGCTCTGTGTCTTGACAGAACAGCCTCGTCAGGAGTGCTCACCTTAAACAGGAATCGTTCACTGAAGCCTGGCTCAGACTTGAAACATTTCCCTTTCTAATGAGAGGTCTCTGCGCCCACTATTCTACACCTGGAGCACTGCTGCTATATTGAAAAAAGTTTATGTAGAACTATTAATTTCCCTTGTGAACCCCTTTGCTCTCAGCATCATCCGTTTCCCACTCTGCTCTGCTCCTCTGTTTGCTCTCTGCCTGCCAGCCTGCAGCCTCCTGCCCCTTTTCACTCGGCTGCACCCTGGCACTCACTGTAGCACTGTAAGCTCTAGATCCTGCCACTAAATTTTCTAGGTGGAGTAGTTCATACTCAGTGCAGCTCAGATCTCTGTAAATTTCTGTAATGGACAGCAAAGTGATCTCACCTGTTTCCTTACAGTTTACTATACTAATATAAACATAGGTTGTACAGCAAGACATTTTGTTAAAGGGCTGTGACTGGGCAGCAGAGAGAAAGGTGGGTTTCTTGCTTTGTCTTGGGTGCTTGTCAGATAAAACCCTTCAGGAGGAGGGATCACTGCTGCTGCCCAGAGAGCAGAGGGCACATCAAACTGCCAGCAGCTTGTGGTGACAGGGTGAGGCAAGGGAGAGGGAAAGACAAGGGCGATGCAACTTGGGAGGTGTCTAAGAGGAGCAGTACGCGTCTGTACTGTCAGACTGCTGGAGAAGAGCTCTTCCCAGAGCCAAATAAATTTTCTGGGGGAAATTTATTGCAGTGTAGCACACAACTCAGAGGTGCTCAGCTGAAAAAACAAGTGTAGAGGGAAGGAATCACCGTAGGCAAGAAACATTTCCTGCCAAAGCTTTTATTTTAATCTGACTCTGCGAGGGAGTTAACCTGTTATAGTTAACCAGACTTGATGTTTTGCATTCTAACTGCAGCCTAGCTGCCCTCAGAGCAAAACTGCAGATAGCCTGCCTTGAAACTTACCCTGAAACCTTCTTTATGGAGGCTGTTGTCATGAAACAACACGAGATATGGTAAACAAAGTTTTAAGTCATAGACTGACTAGGCAATATTTATTCTTCTGCCTTTACCACTAGATTATACAGTGCTCCTTGCAGGACTAGTGAGCTGCAGTTTACTGGAGTGGTTGCTGGCATGCAGACCCTGCAGATACCTTTAGCATTTGTACAGCTTTCAGCAGCTAAGCATGTGACACACTGAGTAGATACAGAGTTTGGGACAGCTCCAGCTCCTTAACAACTGACAAGAAGAACTAATGATTTCTCACATTGCAACCGAGCCCTCCTACAGAGGCATAATACTGATCCCAGGACTATTTACAGCAACTATGACACCTGCAACTGCTCTGTAGGTGGGGACAAGCATGAGGCTCTACGGAGATTCTGCACCCAAGTATCAAATCCCTTTAGAGAACTGCATTTCTAATAACCCTGCCCAAAATCACCAGAAAAACAAACACTCGTATTATTTTACCTGAAGATGGGAAAATTCCTACTACAGTAAGTCGTAAAGTGATTTACTTGTGAAAACTTCACAAGTGATTTACTTCTGAAAATATTTAAAATATGTACGTTTATTAAGTATTAACATCACTGACCTCACCCATCATCTCACTGGTGTTATTGCCTGAAGGCTGCTATCTGTTATTCATTAGGTTGTGGTTTCACATTCCTACACCACTGTTAGCACATTCAATCTAAGAGGTTCACACCTCCTCCCCTCAGAAAGTTATTGTCCTACCAGTTGCGCCCATTCAGTGGGCTGTGCTCTAGGTCCGAGCCCTGAACTTACTGGGCTGACACTGTGAAGATTAAAATGCTTTATTTCAGAGCCATTCTGTGGGATAATCATGCTACGCTTGAACCAATGCAGCTGGCAGGGAGTAATGTCTCTTCTCTAGTGGGAAGATGAAAGGAAACGGGGAAGGGGGAGTGGGACCACCTGAAACTGAGGGTGGAAGAACAACAGGTAGTTGTGGTCGTATTCTACTTAGAGCAAAATCAAAACTGTTTTGTTGTACAACTAAAATGCGTATTTTAATGAAAGCTGTTGTTTTAAAGCATAAATTGCAGTGATCTCTAAAAGCCAACTCATAATCCCATTGTCGAGATATTACTTGCACAGATAATTCCATTAGTAGCACACTGAAGGTGAAGTCATTGGCAAGAATAACTACTCCCCACCACAGCTATTTTGAAATAGCCCTTGCACTCCAGGCTATGCCAGAGCAGACAGTCTTGAAACAAATCCCTTAGACTGGTTAAAGAAATTACTGTCAGAGATACGGCAACGTACTGCATTAATGCTCTTACCCTATAAACAGGAGACAAATTGAAATTGTTCAAGTCACCACTAAAAGTAGCTTCCAGTTGAGGACCATAACTTCAAATGCATATCCTGTTCAGACTTACTGAAAATCAAACTCTACCAGTTTCATTTTCTTACATAACTTCTAGAAATAAGCCTCTGGGTGTTCTCTAGAAGTTCAGTTCATAGCTGGTTTTAGTTTCAATGGTTTTCTTGATATCTCATTCAACACAGTCTTATTCCCTTTGGGCAGGCTTCTCTGTTATCTTTCAGATCACAGTACTCACTCCAAGTTGCATCCTCCTTCATCAAACATTGAATAATCCCTTTTGGGGCACATTTTCTAATTAAATCATTCCTTTGCTCTGCAACTCCACTGAAAGCTTGACCCTGTAGCCATCATTCATCAAAACTATCCAGGGCCCAACTGAAACAGGTTGGTGAACTGGGATCTGTCTTTGGTAGCTGTGCCTGATTCTCTAGAACATCCAGTTTTCTTCCCCCCCGCCAAATAATTTAAAAAAAAAATAAAATCAATCTTTGGCCTTCGGATTTGCTAAATATTAAGTGACATAAGAGTGACTGCTGTTAAGACTTTTCTGTGGCTAGAGTAATACCACTTCAACTATGTATCGGTATAGTCAGTGTGGTATCTCCACCTGTCCTACCCCTCAACGCAATTCATCTCCATGAGGGCATCACGCTAGTATAACAGCATGTACCCGTGTGCGTATTAGCACAGCCATTTTTGTAAGGGAAAAAAAATAAAATTTAACTAAAAAAATATCTTCACTTTATCACTGCCTTTGTTGGACTCATACAGGCTTTACTTAAACAAAAAAATAGTTGACTGACAAGTCTAAAGAAATAACCTTACTGACCCTACAAACTCTTCAGATGGGCAGCCCTGTGCCTGCCAGTGGCCTAAGCCAACACTCCTCCCTCTCATCGCAGCAAGGGGTCAACAGCAAAACCGCATAGAGCTGCTACTTGAAATCAGTGCTTTGCTTAGCAACATTGTACCTCTGAGAAGAATTTACGCCCTATAGATTTATGCAGTTTACAGACTTGCTGCTTACTTTGGAGAACACATCACAGTTTTTATGTGTCTTTCTCGTGGGCTTGGTCCAGGCAGAGGCTCAGGACACACAGGCTTTTATAAATAGGACAGAGAGGTAGAAATGGAATTCCATCAAGCCAAAGCGATCTCGGGTCTACTGCCTCTGCTAAGAACTGCCAGAGTCACAGCAGTGTGATGTCTGCCTTCACGAGGGTGGGCACAAGGGAAAGATGTGAGGCCTAGAAGCACTCCATCTCCTTACTCAGGAAATCCAGATGTTTAAACAAAGAATTTAGACCTCTCCTCCTCAAGCCTCCTAGGGGCTTCCTAACCAAAGCATTCTTGCTAATACACATCTTTCCTCTCCCTTAGCTTTCCAATTTGACTTCACAATCAGATCCAAAATCTGAGCCATTACCCAAAGTGCAATTGTACTACTATTTTCTATTGTCTTTTTGTATACCCTTCTAAAGAGGAAGTTTCTTAAATCCCAACTTTTTTTTTTTTCCATAGCCAATTTATAGGTCAGGAGTGATAGTTAAACCCACAAATACATCCTCTTCTGCATCTGGTTAATTCTTTCATTCCCACATGTACAAGCAGGTCTAGCCTAACAGCCCAGAGAGTTCCCTGGCTTATCTGGGCACAATTTATAAAGACGAAAATATACTGGATTATTAAATTCAGTATTATGGAGTAACCTGATCACTGATAGTGATTGTCCATTCATATAAGATACCGACAGAGTAGGTGATCATGGCAAAATACTCAAACATGGGCCCAGTAAAGACATCTAACTTCTTTATCAGCACATTATTTTTCAAGAGTTACGTGAAGGGATCCTCTTAAAAGTTTTCAGCTTCTTCTTTACAAGAACCGCCAAAGAAGAGCTTTTGTAACCTTATCCAAGATTTGGACTAGATATTTTTTTCCTCTGGAATATTTGTAGGGTGTGGTGTGGGGTTTTTTTTGTTT
>Ga0065711_1036655_pt1 | contig 20750 bp, 17 predicted proteins | sample Hoacrofraction12_FD_59098 | JGI IMG/M metagenome (GOLD analysis project Ga0065711, IMG submission 59098) | Hoatzin crop microbial communities from Cojedes, Venezuela - Epithelial fraction 12 v2 (version 2) | ecosystem: Host-associated > Birds > Digestive system > Esophagus > Crop | place...
CCCATCCCTGGAAACATTCAAGACCAGGTTGGACAGGGCTCTGAGCAACCTGATCTAGTTAGTGGTGTCCCTGCTTGCTGCGGGGGGGTTGGACTAGATGACCTCTAGGGGTCCCTTCTGACCCAAAACTTTCTATGATTCTATGATTTTCTATGATTCTATACCTATGCTCCTCTCTGAATTTCCAAATGCACCTTTTGAGGAATAAGAGAATGTTCTTCATCTAGATTAACTGTAAAGGATGGAGGTGGGATCTGTTCCATTTTGTTGCATGTGATTTCATAGGGACTTACCTTCCTGGTATTTCTTACCTCGTCTTTTAGTAGGGCCAATTTTCTTTCAGATGCTGTATAAATTTGCATGCAGCTAATATAAAAGAATTCCACAGGGAAGCCTTCAGTAAGTAGCTTTGGCATTGCTCTCCAAATAATTTCTAGCTGTCATGCTGCTTTCTCATCCTGTTTTTTGTTGTCAATGGTGATATGTGTTTTTGCAAAGAGCAATAAATCTAATCCAGAAGTGACATTCTTCTCTGTGTGATAGAAAAATATCTTTTGGGTAAATTTTTTTTTCAATTTTAAGGCAGTTAGCACCTCTGAAAATATTTGCTTAAAGAAATGAAAGAACTTATTAAACAGTGAGTAACAGAGCAGCAGGTTTCCTAGGGAGGGTTTGCTTTCAACCCCTCCAAATAAGGGGGGCTAGAAGGTGAAGGGGGGAAAGTTCTTTGTGAATGAATAGTGTAGTATTCCAGTCCCTTCCACTTTACTGTGTGATGGTAGCACGCCAAATGGTAAACCTTGGAAATATTAGTTTTGCTTATGAAATTGGATTACCCAGAGTTATTATGTATCTGAATACATATGCTGAAAAACAAGTTTGGTTTAAGAACTCTCAATATTAACATCTTTTGCCTGGGTTCAGGTATTCAGGACCAGCACTACTTACCAGCTTTTCAGCCTGTAGGACTGCAGGCATACCCAAAAATAGCTGGAACTATCAAAAAATGAGGTAAAAACCATCACGGAGACTTTATTTTAAATAAATTACTTGGAAAATTGGTATTTTTTTTCTCAGCAATGTTTGTTTTCTACACAATGATGTTAGAATAATCAGTCATGTAGATAGTCATATTAGGTGTATGTTTGATCCAATACTTAGAGTTAAATGTTTTTTAGTTTCAGAGTTCATTAGCTGACAATAGTAATTCATAGAAAAGATATTTCAACATTCCAGAATTTCAGTGTTAATTTTTAGCCTAAGATATTTAAAATTTACAGCAGTGGAAATGGATTGGACAGACTGGACTGAGGCCATAGTAAGGCTAATTAGCTCCCTATATGGTAAAGCTGTAGAAGAAATCTGAACATGTGTGGAAGGAGGCAGAGACTTAAACTAAGAAAGATGAGGGAAACTGAGTAAATGTTATAGTTAAAAAGCAAGTGGAAAAGAGATCATTTTGTGTAGGTTTTACTGCAATCCTGTGTTTGATTTTTGATTTAGTCTATTTTAACTGACATTTTCAAAGGTGGTTGTGGGTTATATATTGAGTACAAATCTCTTGAAAAGGTGCAGGGGATGGAATTTCTTTATTTTCCTTCCTCTGTAGCAGGGATATCTGAGGATACATGTTCTGCCTGCAGTGGTTGCCATCAAAATTCCCACAGTTTTCAGAGGAGCATGCAATCATATTGTCATAGCTTGGTGATTTAATACTTGACAGCTGACTAGAGGTAACTTGAACAGTGCTTCAGTTCTAACTGTAGAAGTAAAGGGCATTAGCTTGAAGTGTTTTGTTTTGCAGAATGTTACTTTCCATGGACCAGCTGATTAGCAATAGCCTACGTTATGCTCTCATTGACAGATATGAAAGTGAGTCCCGTTCAAGATTGACTGCTGAAAGTTCTGAAAAATAACGGACATAGATATCGTAGGTTTTAATTGGTTTACAATAAAAGTTCTTAACCCAAAATAAAATATTTTGGGTGCAGTAACACTCTGGAGAGTACACATTACAAACTGGTGTTGATCTGTTACACCTAGACAGTTTCACGCAGAGTTAGAAGACCACTTTGCCATCATAAGGCAATAGATTGTTAAGGGCCTATGTGCAGGTTTGGGTTTTCTTTTTTCTGGGAAAGATATCTGATAACTATTCTTGGTGATCTTCAAACTTCTTTAAGAAATTTGAATTTGTTATTTGTATGCACTATAGAAAAGTGTTTTCTTTTAGAGGTTAACTTTGGTGCAGATTGCTATCAGGAACTTGTTCTCTACACATTAATTATAATTGTATTTGGTTTAGACAATCATAGCTTAATTTCTACTGACACTTGTGTGATTCAAATTTCCTTAAAAGAAAGGAAAGAGAAGTGCCACTGGATCTCAAATGCAACTGTGACTCAGAAATAAAACATTTTTCCCCCGATAGGTTCCTGTTTGAAAGGAGTTAAACAGACTATACTGAAGTAATTTTTTAGTATATACATAACATATACATTAGAGTACTGTCCCTGTCAATGCTGACTTCTGTGGTTCTGCCACTTTATTTACACAGTGTTAGCTGAAAGTTATTAATGTTGTATGCTAGTTGTATTATAGTTATATTTCTGTTATTGAAAGGGCTAAATATTGGAGAGGGTTGTGAGAGAGCAGAAGCATACCGCTGCCATCTTGGAACTGGACATCTTCTTATGACTAGTGTTAGGTTTTGCTATAGCTGGATTGATCCACCTCTCCTGAGAGAACCAAAAATCACTTTCTGAACAGAAGAATGAAGATGAAAAATTACAATAAGGGACCACTAACAACAACAACAGAAAAATCAACAAGGGATTAAATGGTTAAAAGTATAAGGAAGAGCCCAATGGAAAAATGCTGAGTAAAACACTCCTGGCAGTATGTGTTGCTGCCTAAAAGTAGACAAGGAAGAACCAAATGCTTCTTCCAAAGATATCACAATATGGAAATAATCCTTCCTGTCCCCCCTACCTTGACTCCTTCCTGCAGTTCTGTGAACAGTTGGACTGGACAGGGTCAGGAGGTACCTGGCAAGGGAATTCTGTTGCTTTGGTAGGGCACTGGAAGAGAAAGCTACAAGTAAAATGAGGGGCAGAATGTGCTGTACCACACACGTGACACTGAACTGAGCTTTATTTTCCCAGATCACAGAAGTCCCCTTTCTTCCCTAAGAAAATGAGCACCAGCTGTTCAAGAACTAGGCCCAGGTTGTGACAATGTCAACTGTGTGTGTCCTGTAGTATGTGCCAATCCACTGCTACCCACAGCTCTGTGAGTGGGTACTTAGTGGAGGGCTTCCCAGCACTCAGAGGTGGTATTGTTCTACTCTGTCTCATCATGTCCTTTATCTGCTGAACATTCTCTGAGGGAGCAGCAATGGGCCCAGGTCAGCCTATGCTGACAGTGTGAAGAACATCTTCTTGAGAAGGAAGGAAATGTTGAGCCTGTACATTGCATCTGACACTTTATAAAAAGGGTCTAGCTCATATTATACAGGTTATTGGCTGAGTGCAGGTTATTGGCTCATATTATACAGGTTATTGGCAGGGTGAATCACCCACCAGTGATGCTGGGTTCAAGTTTGGAAGCAGGGTGAATCACCCACCAGTGATGCTGGGACCAGTGTTCCTTTTTCCAGGAAACGAAAGTGCCAATAAGGAGTGCCAATAGAAAATGGGCTGACAAAATGGAGTGCCAAGTCACTGGGCTGACTATCCCCACTTAAATAATCAACTGTTAAAGTAATACCTGGTGTAAAAATAAATACAATTAAAAAAAATCTCTCCAGCCCTATATTCTCACCAAGGAACAACGTCACCAGTGCAAGTGATCTCATAAGTGACATCAAGACTGGAGGCAGCCTGGGCTACAGTGATCATGCATTGATGGTGTTCAAAGTCCTGAGGGATATGGGAAAGGCAAGGAGTAAAGTCAGGACCCTAAATTTTAGGAAAGCCAACTTCCGGCTCTTCAAGAAGTTAGTCACTAGGACCCCCTGGGAAACAGTCCTCAGGGACAGGGGAGCAGAACAAAGCTGGCAGATCTTTAAGGATGCTTTCCATAGAGTGCAAGAGCTCTCAGTCCCCAGGTGTAAGAAATCAGGCAAGGAAGGGAAGAGACCAGTGTGTCTGAGTCGAGACCTGCTGGGCAAACTAAAGGGCAAGAGGGAACTGCACAGGCAGTGCAAGCAGGGACAGACATCCTGGGAAGAGTATAGAGATGTTGCCCGGCTATGCAGGGATGAAGTCAGGAGGGCCAAGGCACAGCTAGAGCTGAATTTGGCAAGAGTGACTAAGAATAACAAGAATAGCTTCTACAGGTATGTCAACCGGAAAAGGAAGGATAAAGAAAGCTTATCCCCAGATGAACAAGAATGGCAACCTAGTATCAACAGATGAGAAGAAGGCTGAGGTATTCAACAAATTTTTGCCTCAGTCTTCCCTGGCAACCTCTCTCCTCGCCCCTCCCCAGCTGATGAACTGCAGGATGGGGACCAGAAGGGTAAAGCCCCTCCCACTGCAAGCGAAGATCAGGTTTGTGACCACCTGAGGAACCTGAACATGCATAAGTCAACAGGACCTGATGAGATGCATCCCAGAGTCCAGAGGGAATTGGCTGATGTACTTGCCAATCCACTCTCCATCATATTTGACAGGTCACGGCAGTCAGGCGAAGTCCCTGGTGACTGAAGGAAGGGAAACACTGTACCCATTTTTAAAAAGGGTGGGAAGGAGGACTCTGGGAACTAGCAACCTGTCAGTGTCTCACAGGATTCTTCTCTCTAAATTGCAGAGATAGGGATTTGGTGGGTGGATTGTTCAGTGGCTAAGGAATTGCTTAGAAGGTTGCAGCCAGAGGGTAGTGGTCAATCGCTTGATGTCCAAATGGATGTGGGTGACAAGTGGTGTCCCTCAAGGGTCTGTACTGTGAATGGTGTTGTTTAATTTTCATCAGTGACTTCGCGAGATTGAGTGCACCCTCAGCAAGCTTGCAGATGACACCAAGCTGAGTGGTGGAGTTGACACACCAGAAGGATGGGATGCCATCCAGAGGGATCTGGACAAGCTTGTAAAGTGGGCATGTGTGAACCTCAAGAGGCCTAACAAGCTCAAGTGCAAGATCCTGCACCTGGGTCAGGGCAACCTCCGCTATCAATACAGGCTTGGGGATGAGGGGATCGAGAGTAGCTCTGCTGAGAACGACCTGGGGGTACTGATGAATGAAAAGGTGGACATGAGCCACCAATGTGTGCTCACAGTTCAGAAGGCCAACTATATCCTGGGCTGCATCAAAAGAAGCATGGCCAGCAGGTCAAGGGAGGTGATTCTGCCCCTCTACTCTGCTCTGGTGAGAACCCACCTGGAGTCCTGTGTCCAGCTCTGGAGCCCTCAGCACAGGAAAGACATGGAACTGTTGGAGCAAGTCCAGAGGAGGGCCACAAAGATGATCAGAGGGCTGGAGCACCTCTCCTATGAGGACAGGCTGAGAGAGTTGGGGTTCTTCAGCCTTGAGGACCTGAAGGGGGCCTATAGGAAAGGTAGGGAAAATAATTGCAGCAAGGCCTGTTGTGACAGGATAAGGAGTAATGGCTTTAAACTAAGGGAGAGTAAATTTAGACTGGATGTAAGGAAGAAAGTTTTTACAGTGAGGGTGGTAAAACACTGGAATGGCTTTCCTAGAGAAATAGTGGAGACCTTGTCCCTGGAAACATTCAAGGCCAGGTTGGATGGGGCTCTGAGCAACATGGTCTAGTGGAAGATGTCCCTGCTCATTGCAGGGGAGTTGGGCTAGATGACCTCTAAAGGTCCCCTGCACAGCGTTCTGTGATTCTGTGATTCTATGGTAGTAGATTCATTGTGACTTGCCAGGAGAAGAGTGTGTAGGAGAGAGTGGAGTCTTTCACTCCTGTGAGAAAGAGCTGATAGGCAAGAGCAGCTGGAGGAAGATCAGATGGAGTGCGAATGACCAGAGCTTATCACTGCTCTGTACTCCTTAGTTTCTCACAGAGACTCAAGGTAAGCCAAAACATCCCTTGCCGAGATCCTCTTCTCCATTGGTGCTGGACAACAACCTGAGCTGCTAGGAGTCTGTCTTCCTGGCCATGTCTTGGACCTGTTATGTTTTTCACCATCTGCCCATTTTGTGTCACCTCTTCCGTACTACAACACTGTGGAAGCTGAAAGATCATGAAGAAAATCCCTTTAGAGGATACCTGCTTGCATCTTCCCTTTAGTGTCTGGTCATAGAGCCATTGCCTACAAATTCTTTTTGAAGCTGCTGATAACATCTGCCTCCACAGCTTCCTGAAGCAACACTTCCCAGAAGTTCACTACCTACTGTATAAAGAAACACTCTCTTGTATCTGGTTTAAATTCATTTCTTCAGGCTTCATAGCTTTCTAAAAATATATTGGCTTTCACAAAACAAAGTACTAAATACTGAGTTTTAAATCCATCTAACTGTTTGGGAAACTTGAGAAAGAGAAAGATTAAGTAGCTTACGGTGCTATAAACCAAGCTATTAGTTACAGTTGTTATATTTTTGGTTAATATTATTTGGTTTATAAATCAGCATTCTGATTTGCTGTCAGGGTTCTACAGAAACCAACAACTTTACTCTTTCCAGTAGGTTCCCATTTGAAACAGATTAAATGGCATATACCGAAGTAATTTTTGAGTGACATGTCAATAAATCCTGGCATATACGTTAGAATGCTGTCTACAGCTACTTTACCCTGGCACAATAAAGCCATAGCCTCTGTCCCAGTGAAGTGAAGGTTCATGTTCCATTGATGTGTTTCATACCTGAGGTACTTCATTCACAACTGCTGTAATGCTGAAAGAAAATATGTGAACTGTTCATGCAACAAATTGTACTTCAATATGCTGATAGGCTTCCAAGTGTTCAGGATGTAAATATACACTACTCTGTAAGGGGTTTCTTTTTTCAGATCTGAAAGATGAACTACGTTTTTACCATGTAGGCAAGGCCAAATATGCAGCCAATCTTAACAAATAAGGGCCAGATAAATTATTTCTAGCACATTAAGAAGTTTAAGGTAATATGGTAGTTCATATTTTAAAACCGCATCTTGACAAGCATTTCTCATAGACGTCCCCCATGACAGACTCTATTTACTTAATACCAGAGTCAAAACATCCTTATCAGTAAAATGGCTGAAGTGGTCATTTACATTGTCATATTTCAGGATGTACTGACTCATTTGTTGCTATGAATGTATGTTGAAGGTATTATAGTGAGTTACAGAAAAATGGCACAAATCACTACAAAGAACAGTCCAGTTGCTTCAGAGTAGAAACCATTGAGATTTTTTTCCCTCCACAACCAGGGAGTTAAGATTCCAAAGAAACAGCAAACTATCCTCCCTGAATGTTCTTCTGTAAACTCCAGCAATATAAGCTTGTGTAGTTCTCCAAGTTAGACTCTTCAAAACGTTTGGGTTTGGTTTGGGCTTTTGGTGTGTTTTTTTTGGAGGGAAATGCAAAAACACTCCACAAGGCTGAAGATTTCTGTGGTGATATCATTAAGAGGATGTTCATTACTGTTAGTGGAGCCAAGAGTTCAGCTGAATTCTTAACCCAAAATTTTGATACGCTTCAAGAAGAATAAGGTGGAAAAGAGCAAGAAGCAGCGAAAAAAGGAAGTAATTGCCTTTATAGAAAATCATGGCAACTAAACTTTAAATTCAGTAGAGGTTGTGCTAACGTTTTACAGTGAATAATAAAGAGACATGAAAATTAGATATTCAAAACAACAGTCAAGCAGAAGCAGACCATGCAAGAACTCCACAGAGCAAATAACGGAAGTGAGATTTTGAATCACTGCTGGTGAACTATCGATATTCCTGTAATGGAGTGAAAATGTTGATGGACAGAAGCCCCAAGACTCAATTCAAATCACATGTTCCTGAATTTAGGAGCTGTTTAACACAGATTGAGTAATCTGTTTTCTGTCAGGCTAGTCATGTCATATACACAAATGAAATAAATCTATCAAATTACTTTCTAAAAGGTTGCAAAACCTTCCGTAGGAGTAGCCACTAGTAATTAATGTCAGAGAGACATTACCTACCCTAGAAATATAACATTTACCCTCATACTGACACATGATACTGGGATACTTAAACAGAAATTAACTGCTTTCAACAATCATTAAGTGCAAACAGTTCATTAAGTTATCACGTATCCTCACAGTCACCTGCTAAGGCAAGAATACATCGTTAGGTTTTTGTTGCCTTTTACAGCTGACGATTTTCTTTTGTTTTGTAAAGTGATGGAATTGAGAAATTACATCAAGTTAAACTACACTTGATGAAAAATAAATTCGTGGAGACGAACAAGAGAAGATGCAAATGTTAAAATGTTGCTACGGTTGTGTATTGTCATTTTTAGAAATCAGTCTTACAGTTCTATGTCAATTCCCTGAAATATGGCACAAAACCAAAGAGTTCTAAGCACTAGTTCTGCTGCTATAATGTAAACAACACCCTTGGACCATATTAAAATTATAGATGAGTATTATTTCCTGACTTGCTGAAATCAGATCTAGTAGTTTGTTGTCAATAATCTTTGAGGGTGATAACAAGGAACTGTGATCTCCAAATGTTTTTCAGAAAGAATTTTAGCATGACTGTATGCTATGTCTGTTCCACTGTTCATGTGGATTTAGCCAGCCTTGGGTTAAAAAGACAGATTTGGAGCTTGCTATGCCTTGAGGAGTTCCCAAAGAAAACCAAACTGAAACAAAATAGGGCTACTAGTTTGTGATAATCTCAGTGTTGCCACAGTTATGCTGTCGTCCCTACAAAAGTTCTTTAGCTGAAAACTGGTTTAAGAGGGAGACAAGATATAAACAATCCAAGAAGAAGGATGTGAAAAGACGATTTAAAGGATCCTCCTCATCTGCCATTTTATAGCCCAGGGAGTATCAGATCCATTACTGGCCCCCGAGGAACTCCACTCCTGACCAGCTGCCAGTTTGACTTTAAGCCATTAACCACCACTCCTTGAGATTGACAATTAAACTGGATACCCACATATCTTGTGATCAGTCTCTCCAGTTCAGATTTTATCAGCTTGTCAGTGAGGAGGAAGTAATGGGAGATCATGTCAAAAGCCTTGCTAAAATCAAGGCAAATGACATCCTTTGGTCTAAGCAAATTGTTTTGCCATAGAAAGCAACCTGATTGATCAAGTGGGACTTCTGCTTGATAAATTGATGTTGGCTTTTCTGACTTTCTTGTCCTCCATATGTTTCCACAAGCACTTGTGCTTTCTTTTATAATTCAGGGTGTAATTACTCTTCCAGAATTTGAGCCCTTGGAGTTTCTTTGTATTATTCTGGTACTTTTTGGCACATACGAAAGGGGTTAATAAGATTATTGATTTTGCCATAGAAGGTATCTGGAGTTGCTGAATTCTCTAGCTTCATAACAAAATGTTTTTAGAGTTAAATATTAATAGAACATATTAGCCTACTTAACTGTAGTAAAATATATTAACCAGAAGTTTTATTAGGATTGTATTTAGTAAGTTGACAGTTTATATTTTTGTGGCTAAATTTGAAATTTGCCTTTAAAAGCTATGGAAAACATAAGAAGAATTGTTATAAAAAGAATTCCATTACTATAATATACTTCCAGATATGTGTTGCAAGGCAGGTTTCAAAGAAGCGAGAGCCGTTTGCAAGAAATATGCCTTTTGTACTTCTCTTATGAAATAATTTATCAGTATTTCATATTTTCCTTTTTCCCTTATTAACCTCTTGAAATGATGCTTCTTTTAGTTTGAGTATGAGAAGTGTATGGATGATTCCCTAATGTCTTTCTACTTGTTTATGAACAGGGAAAACTAAATGTCACTGCTTTGCCAAATATAGATGAGTGATGTTGCATTATGGTCAGCGACTCTTTTGAGCCAGTGGGAGCAATAGGCTAGCAAGATATATATTTCCAAGACATAGAAACAGGAAAATAAAATAAGGAATGGAATTGCTATTAAAATTATGGAAGCATCGTTCCCCTCCACTGGAAGTCAAAATGCTTACATTAACAATTTATTTCAACTCAGTGTGCCTGGGGGCCCTTTACTATCCTCTTTTATATCTCTGGAAACTATCACAAATATTTACAGAACCAGGTTTTGAAATCTGTGCAGGAGAGAGCTTGTAAAGTTCTCAGTGATTTTCTTTTTGTTGTGCAGTAAAACACTGATTTGGGACACTTTTTCTGTGCATAATTTTATAGAACCAAGATGTGGTGAGGAGGAAGGAACTTTGATCTGAATAAGTCTTGTTTTCTTTGTGTACCAAATCATAAACTCTTGAAATGCAATTGTCAGCGTCTATCTAAAAGTGCAGCTGAATTTCATCCATCTCACTAGTGGGTAGTAAGTGCATGGGCAAAGGCTGCAGAATATATACCATTGTATACGTTGCCTAGGTGCATCTGCTGGTGCTGACCACCGTTTTTCTGTATGGTGTTAACATATACACCGTCTTAAATATTTTGCAACTTGTTCATGTTTAGTCTTAGGTGCCCTGAATTTCATAATCATAGATCATTTAGGTTGGAAAAGGCCTGTAAGATCGTCAAGTTCAACTGTAAACCAAAGAATGCCAAGTCCACTACTGAACCATCTCCCTAAGCACCACATCTACATGTCTTTTAAATACCTTCAGGGTTGGTGGCTCAAACACTTCCCTGAGCAGCCTCCTCCAATTCTTGATAACTCTTTTGGTAAAGAAATTTTTCCTAATACCCAGTCTAAACATCCCCTAGCACAACTTGAGGCCATTGCCTCTCGTCCTATCGCTGGTTACTTGGGAGAAGAGACCAACACCTGCCTCTCTACAACCTCCTTTCAGGTAGTGGTAGAGAGTGATAAGATCTCCCCTCAGCCTCCACTTCTCCAGACTAAACAACCCCAGTTCCCTCAGCCACTCCTTATAAGACTTATTCTCTAGACCCTTCACCAGCTTCATTGCTTTTCTAATGAGAAGAACTATAACTGAATCTTCACCATTTAATTAAAATTCTGAAAAAAATTCTTTTAGTATCACTCCCTTCAGTTAGAAAGTCTCTAAATACTCCCACATGAAAAAGGTATGTTTTTGTTAATAGGCCAAATCAATTTAAACAAAATTGAATTAATGTCTTTCATGTTATAAGATGAAATTAATATTAGCTGATGAAATAACTAAAGCATTATTAAATTCAATGAATTTGCCCCAAATAACGATTTCTAAACTGACCCTAAATTGACATGAAACACTGCAATAATGTCAATTTCTAAAGATCCCAATGTGAAAGGGTTGAAGTTGGGCAGGAAATGTTTGAGTGTACAGGCATCTGAGTTTAGAGACAGGAAGTTCCTAACTACTGTTAACAAAATTCTAACTGCATTTTTGTTCAGAACTCTGATGATTAGCGGCAATGTCCATTTCAAAGGCCATCTTGAATATTTGCATCCTGGTGCTCAGCTGTGATTTAATGTAAAGCTATGCTTTGTTGTGAATGATGGAAACAGCAGGCATGATTCTATCAGGAGATGACAAGGCTTTTGATTGTGAGGTTTTCAGTTTAAATGTTCATTCCTGTAGGTATTCCTGTCTGTGTAGCAAGTCCTGTACTGATTCACATTAATCCATAGCTTGAGAAGCATAACAAAGTTGAAAGGTGCTTTCAAGATCTTTTAATGTATAAGGTACTCTGTCTCATAGCTTCTTGAGTACTGCCTGAGTGAAAAATCTATCAACATTTCAGCACACTCGAGGTACTTCAGATTTAAGGCTGTGTATTTGAAAGATGTATGATTTTGCAGCATGCTTTCGTCATGAGCATAAGCACATCCCTGACTAAACAAAACCAACATAGGAGAAGGAGTTTATTTTCAGTGAGTACTTATTATGTCTGATGTGGCATGAAAAAACTTTCTTCTGGGAAATGAGGCAACGAATATGGAAGAACTAAAGGACAAAAAGATTATCTGTTGGACAGAGGTCAGGGCTACGAGCAAGGAAACTGCCAGCTAAACAGAAGCCTATGAATATACATACACAGCAGTGCTGTGCTGAACCATGTCCCCAGTCCTTCTGCCCACACACTCAGACAAGACAAGTGAGCAGGAGGGCAGGAACTGGCAGGGCAGTTTTTTCTTTGTTGTGCCTCTGAACGCTGTATCAGACAGAATCCCCCCTTTACTCTTAAAATGAGCTAAAAAAAAGAGGCATTAGCCTGTCTTCCTTGGATTGAGCAGTCAAAAACCAGAACGCAAAAGAAACACCCTCTGTGAGTGACTGGTCCTGATTCAAACTTTGTTTCTACATTAATGACATTTTTGCTCCACCTACTGGTTGGAAGGTTTGGAGCCTTCTGAATTGCCATCAGACACTTGCACCTTCTTCTGCAACTAGTCCTCTTGTTACAACTAGAAAATTAAATTTCACTATGCAGAAAGAGACAAAAAAAATTTTGATATCTATTTCTAAAATTAGGAAGTGGTTGAGAAATTCTAATTTTAAGGGGGAAACAAACATCATGGCTCAAAATGTAAAAAAAAAAAAGTGTTCACTGTGGAGGAGGGCAGCCAGTGCTCATAATTTTGAGGGGTAAAACAAAAAATCAAACCAAACAAAAAAACCCTCCAAAACACTCTACAATATAATACTTTAATTTTTTAGCTGTTCATTGGTTTATTGTCTAAAATCTGTCTTGCTACGGAAAAGCACAAAACCGTTTGTGTCAACTTCCTTTCTAGTCTTGTTGGCATAAGGAGCTGACAGTTATTCTGAAATGCTGATTTGATATCACTGAGCATGTCTTTGTTCTGATGGCTCATTTTGCCACATATCTTGATTACTGGATGAAGTCAAGAAAAAATAGGACTTCTGAGTTTATTTGCACAGCTGTTATGATTAGTTATGTTTGGTTTTAAGCCAGAAGGTTCTCAAAGGTTTACTCTTCTCTTTCTGAAGTTGTCAGCTCACTGCCTCTGTCTTGTTAGAATGATATCCAAACACTGATTTGTTGGATGTATTGTTTCCTTCTCGCTCAGTGGACTGAAGTCAATGAATAAACTTCTTTGAGAATTACTGATTCAACAGCTGTAGCTTTCTCTCCTAATTGCAAGCTGAGGTCTGCATGAGGACACCGTGCAGTAATCTCTTGGCAAATCTTTTACAAGTTTTTTGTGGTGAAGTTCATATCACTGTATAAATCAGACTGCAGTTTTTCAAGTGGGAAAAAAAACATAAATCCACCAGTACTCTAGGTTTCATTTACATTCTGTAGATACTTCTAGTTGCGATGGGTACAATGCTTTCTCTGTTTGGACCAGTGTATTTGAATTCATATTAAACCAGGCCCTGTTAATCACACAAAAACACAGAACGTGTAATGTTGGTACGGATGTTCGGAGATTATCTAGATCAATACTTGTACTGAAGTAGGATCAACTAGAGCAGGTTGGTCAGCGCTGTGTCCAGCAGAGTTTTGAATATCATCAAAGATGGAGACTCCACAGCCTCTCTAGGCAACCCTTTCCACTGGTTGATCACCTTCACCATAAATAAGCTTTCTACACAAACAAATCTGAGCCCTCAACCTTATGTTAGCACTTACCATATGAATATCAGTGAGGTGTAAAGTGAACTGCTTGTGTATCCTCTGTAGGACTGGATTATTACGACTAAAACCATAAAAAGAATTAGACTGCCTAGCACAGGACTAGAGATACAAGTCGTTCCCCTGAGTCTGCAAATGGAATCAGAAAACACCATTATGTTTTTGTCCCACTCTTATTGAATGAAGAAACTCTCCTCCCACTCCCACCCTTCCCCGTACCTGCCTGTCTCTATGATTCTCTAGGCTACCTTAGCTGTCTCTCTGAGTCTGTCCAAAGTTCCACAAGTTTAACAGAAGAATTTCTGAAACATTCAGAGGCTAAACAAAGAAACAGCCAACCTATTGTCCACTACATATCATGGAGCAGAAAAGTTCAAGCACTTTTCAGCTATTTTAACAGGAATAGATACCAGCTCTTTCAGCCATCAAGGCTCTGGAAATGCTTTTCTGCAGTCTGAAAGTGTCTGAATTCCAGAAAACACATGGATTTCAGACGCTGATGGAGAAGTTCTATCAGCTACTTTTAGGTATTGATGGACTACAAACTGACCAGTACTGTCTGGTTTTGACTTCCTTTCTACAGTGTCCTTTAAGATATGAATTGCATATATCTAAAAAAATAAGTGCTGTGTTCTTTCAGTAAAGATTATGGCCTAGAATGGATAATTACATAAATGCCAACTCTGAAGTAACTGGAGAATTTGAAGGGGTATTCATCAGAGAATTTGCAGCTGTATGTATTAACTGATTGTTCTAATAAATGTTGCATTTGAGTTTACTCTGACTTGGTGCTGCAGTATCAGACACTGTGTGGCAAGGCTAGAGCCGCAAAATGCATAATTTACGCACACACATACACAGATGTACACACACACACACACAAAAAAAAACCACTCTGCATTTTAAAGTTCTGAGCTACTAACCCCAGTTATATAACAGATAGTATTTACCGGGTTGCAGAAGGGAAATACGGCAAAGCAAAAAATGGTATTTTCTCTATCAAAAAGGGGAGAGGGATCTGCTGATGCTAAGTAGTGGCATTGATCAGGTGCAACTGAGTGACATAATGCTGTAGAAATTTTGTCTTTCTGTTCTGCCTTTGCTCTGCTTCCTGTAGGGGTTGTGGTGGTCTTCTGTATCTTCTCAGTGGTGGCTCTAATTCCTTGAAGCTGATGGGGATCTGGAAGGGTAAGTACAGGTTACTTCCAGTACTGTTGTACACTTTCTGTTCTAGTGTTTAGTGCCAGCGTGTCTGCCATCTGTGCTTATCACAAGAAATAAATAAAATATTTCAACAAGATTTAAGAAGTTTTGCTGAGAATAGACACTGTTGTCCTTAAGGTAGAGCTACTTCTGTTTCTGGTTATGTCCTTTGTGTTTTCACTGTATAAGGATGTGAATGCATGTTGGATACATGGGTTTTGTGCTTTTCCTATTGCCCTAAAACTGGTCATCCCAGTTTTCAAGGTTGCATTCCTTCAAAAAAAATAAAACTGTTTTTTTTGTAGTCGATGTTTATACCCTTGAGAATCTCTGTTACCGCTGTACTCTCAAGCCTTCTCTATCATCTTGTGCTTATAGTCTTGGAGGCCACTGCTATATAACAACAATGACTATCCTGTCAACCACCAGTCAGAGAAGCAAGGGCTTGTAAGAAACAGGCTCTTGTCTCATTTTTCTTCTGGTAGAACATTGGTTATGCTATAAGGTTTTTATCCACATGCATTGAAATACACTTATAAAAGTATCAGCCTTTTCAGAACATCAGAATCTGAACTTTGCAATTAAGACAATTTCATCTGACAATAACATCAGTAGTATCAGTAGAGCTCAGGAGATTCTACGAAACTGCTTAAAATTACAGTAATAGATTTCTATTCTTTTGACTATTATGATAACACTGGAATGAATTTAAACATGCATCTTAGCACTGATATGTGTTCCATTAAGGTGAGGAAACTTTCTTAGTACGGAGATCCACCATGCTATGAAATAATATCTCAGTGGAAAGACCTGGGCAGTCTTAAGGCCACACATTTTTTCCTTTTGAGCAAAAGAACGGAACATTGCACAACTAAAAATATTGTGTATTTGAAAATGAAGCATAAGCATATAAAATAATTAAAGGTGTAATTAATTTTGACTAATTGAGGATATTTGAAGTCAGGTGAAAGACTTCAGGAAAATAGATTTTTTTCTACTAAGAGTTTTAACAACATGAAAAATACCAAGACTGAATATCTTGGCTGGCATTAGGAGAGCGGTACTGACATTGTAACGCATATAGTTAACATTTTGGTTTTCTGAAGGATGATCAAGATAAGAAGACATTTTTAAAATCTATGAACAGCAGTAGTTAAGGACACTGACAAAGTAGGGCTCTGGAATGAAAAAGAAGAGAGAAAAGAGTGAAGCAGTGCTCCAGACTACCTTAAAGAAGTTAAAACTGGTTGCAGGAGTAGAACAGAATTTATATACAAGAATGCAGAATTTTTAAACTTTGTACTCTGTGTAGAAGTACAGATAGACCATGCAGTAGATTTAGAGTGCGTGTATGACTGTGGATCCAGAATGGAATGGAGGAAATTAGTACTCCTACGAGGTATTTGATGTTCAGATTTATATTCTCCATATGACTTTCTTTAACCCTCATGCCCTTTTCGTATCATGGAATATAATTTCATGTTTCAGTGGAATTCTATCCAGCATAACAAAGCATGTTTTTTAAAACCCGCACTTTCTGAAATGAATTGTTATAAGAATTAGATCATAAAATTATAATCTTAAAAGAATTGCAAATTTCATGGATAAGAGTATTTTAAGTGCATAGAATTCCTTCTATCAGTTCCCAAGATCTGTAATAATTGTGAAAAATTATTGAAAAAATATCCTGCTCATGACTGCTGCCCCGTATTCTTAGAGAATAAGGTTATTCTGTCTGCTTTTTGTTCCTCCCTGAAAAAAATGCCTTACTATTGTTGTTTTCTTCATTTCGGCAGAAATTAGAAATACAGCATTAGCATAGATATTTTTTCTGCTCTTTCAAGCTATAAGCAGCTAATTTTCCCCTTTTCCCCATTTTCTTGTTGGACTGAAGAATTTTTCTAAAGATGTACTCAAGTAAGCAATCTATGTGTAGCAAATTGCCTTAGAGTAGTCTTAGCCACCTTATTCTGATGTAAAATTCTACTGAAGTTGAAGAAACTGTGCTGGCAGAAAGAGGTAATGCATCTTCTTCACACTATGAACCCTTGGCCAGGAATTTTATCTCTTCAAGTAACTCTCTGGGACGAGGAAGAAAGGTTCAAACCTGATGAAGTAGCATGTGTTAATCTTCTCCAATTAAAAACTGTATTACATTTTGATTGACGTGTACCTCAGAGCTTACAACTTTTTTCTGCAGATACTCTGTTAAAAACCAATTAACTTTCAGTGTAATCAGGTATTTAACTTATCAGTTATGCAGTGAAAAATGTTGGGGATGATAGCAATGACAAACAGGCTTAACAACTAGTCACCTGTCTAATTAATTTGAAAGTCTTTCATGTTTAATAAAAATTATGCATAATATCAACTGTTTAAGGCCTGGTGATAAATATACCTGTAGAAAAGCCTTTGGGAAGGTTTAGCTCAAAATACGTCCAAAAGGCAGCTGAAAGATGCAAAGATGCTATGATACAAAATAATTTGGTCTCTTCTTTCTTATATAACTTCTTCAGAGGTTAAATTTAGAGATTTCTTCAGAGAAAAATTTAGGAAGAGAAAATTATTTAACTAGCATTCATTAATAAACAACCTTGTCAGTGATGTCAGAAGAACTGGTGTTCCAGGAGAGACCTACACTTGTAATCAGGAAATGTTCAATTTCCTGATAATTCCAGAGCAGATTAGTACTTTTCTCCAGTTATTTAAAAACACAATAGCTTTTCCCTCATTTCTTCCCAGCCAGGCAACTACTGGGTGTAACTGACAAGGTTTGAGTATCAGGGGCTGCAGTATGCCCTGTGTGGGAGGAGGTCAGGAACTGCCCTATGCCGGTCAAGCCAGGTCCAGTACATGGCACCACTGCTCAGACATCATTGAGAAAGGGCTGTGGGGAATGGAAAACATAAAAAGAAGGATGTGAGGAGGCACAGGAGACAAAAAGGAGATACACGAGGGGATGTGAAGAGGTGCATTTTGCAGAAACCAGAGAAAGAAGTGCAGGAGACATATGGAAGAAGACATTGCTGGGGGGTACAGCTGGAGACACACTCTTGGAAGGGGACAGTCCATGCTGGAGGAGGCTTGAGGGACTGCAGGAGCTCTGAAAGACTGCAAAGGAGGGACAGCCCTGAGGTATTGTAGCCCATTGTGGAGCCGACTGCTGAAAACTATGGGAGTGGAGACTAAGAAAGGGGAAGAAGAGGTGCTGAACTGAAGTAGAGCCTGTGAAGCCAAGAGAAAAGGTGCTATCCTAGATGTCTGTGTAATTGTACATATTTTTTTCCCTCAATAACTGAATCAGTAATTAAAAGATTATGTTCATCAGCAATAAATCAAATGAAGTTAAATTCCCAAAGTCAAGACAGTTTTGTCCATGACACTAATGGAAATTGAAATGTAACCTAACTTCAAAATTTTTTTTATTAAGTTCACTATTTTCTTTTGCATGTGAGCTAAACCAAATTCAATTAGCAAAATTTCTTTAGACATACTCCTTTATTGCGGTGGTATTCTCTAAGCAGTTTGGACTGAGTATGGCTTCTGAAAGTTTCTTTTTTTTTTCCTTTTTTCTCTGGTTGGACTGTGCAAGAATTTCTGGTGTATATATATATCTATTAATAGGTATAGCTAGTGGAATATTTGATTGTGAAACTTGAAAGTCTCCTACACAGTCTGGGTGACCAGAACTATAGTCTGGGTGACCTGACTGCATAAGAAGTGCATTTGAAACACAATACTTTGAGAAGTCAAATAAAAGCAAAGGCAAGTCAGACAACAGAAGCAAGCAAAATTATCCTGAAATGTCAATCCAGCCTTTCTTTAGGTTGCCTCTTTCAGAGTTTGAATAGATAGCTAAACCGCATATTAATCACTGCTTTCAATTTTGTGGTACATCCCTGGTTATTAAAATAAACTGTAAGAGGATTTTTAGGTTACCTTAGCAGAGATAGGGAATAGTGGCAATTTAGCTACAGGCTACATTTACCAACAGGTGTGCATGTAGCGCAGCAATTGGTGCTGTAACGACAGCAGTTCATGAAGAAGGAATGGTGGTTTAGAGATTAGCTGGTAGTAGCAGTAGCTTTTTTGTGACTTAAACTTACCTGTGAGTCCTTCTTCGTTTCAGAAAAGGATCTAAACCAAACACTAGACTACAGATAAAGGTGCCTACAGCTAGCCACTGGGAAATGTAGTTATGGGTTACTGAAAATTTTCCATCTGTTCTAGTTATAAAGAATGATTTATCTACAGTGAAATAAACGCACTGCTGTCAAACTATTGAGAGAAATTAAATGACACCAGTATCTCTGCTTTGAAGGATTTTAACACGGCAGCTTTTCTTTGCAAACACCTGCTTTTCAAAGGACTGTTGATCAGTTCATGATTTATAAAAAATTCAAAGCTCACTGATGATGGTGCATGACTTTGTTAGGATACTCAGATGAGAAAGAGGTTTTGACTTTTCTTTTTATTCCTAGGAATTCACACACTTCTATCTCACATCAAGCACATAAAAGAAACTTAGAACAGAGACTAGAACATAAAACTATGTTGACGGAATCTCATCTGGCCTGGGAGGTACCAGATCCATTTCATTTCCTTAGCTCACAAAGTGTTTCAACCACTGAGCTTTTACAGTCCTGTAGGTATGAATCCCAGATACTGTGATTAGCAGGGAACCTAATGTTTTAATGAGTTGTAATAAGTTGTGTTGATTTTTAATTGCTAGGGATCTCAACAGAAAATCCTGTAGTAGGCTTGGGCATGTCTGTGTCCATGCTTGCTTGTGCATGCTTTGCACACAGTAGGTGTTTCAGAGCATAAAATATAATAATGATAATATATATGCACTGTTTTTACTGCTCAGCCCAAGTTGCCACATGCCTGTCTCTGAAAGCCTGAGGATTGCCCATGAAATCCTCTCTCAGGACTACTGCACAGAACGTTTTCATATACTACGAAATCACAAGCTAGAGGGATGAGGGAGACCCTTTGTCACTGTATGGATAACACAAAGTCTGAACACAGATGTGACATTTCAAAACATGCAACTTTTAATTCACAGTATAACAAAAAAGAAAAGAAGGGTAATAGAGGTACATCAGAACTAAAAAAAGTGCAAAGGTTGCTTACATTATATGTGCAACCAGCCTTTTGAAGTATGCAATAACGTGCAAGTGTCCAAGTATTTACAGGTTTAGGCAGCACTTAGCAAGGGCTTTTCAGAAAGCAGCTTTGAAACTGAGGACCTCACTTCATTCTAAATCTTGCACTGGCTGTCTCTCTGTAAGACATCTAGCCCTTAAGTTTTCTATAATACTGATGACTTTAGAAATTCTTATCACACCTCATTTGCTGTCACTTACAGATACATGACATAATAGTCCAGAGTTGTTTAGTCTGAATAAAGATGACATTAAATGTACCAACTTGTTAGAAACCTCTAATGAATTGCTACAGGTGTAGACTGCATACTGTAAATCCTAGTGTACTCTCTCATGCTGCTAGATGAAGCTGTTCCTGTTCATTTCAGTGAACGCAAAGATGTATATTTTAAGTCAATTTTAATATTCATGATAGCTGTTGAGGTTTTTCTTCAATTTGCAACAAAGAACCACGCAGTTACTCTCTCACTCCTTCCTCCTCCCCAGTGGGATGGGGAGGAGAATCAGAAGGAAAAAGGCAAAAACTCGTGGGTTGGGATGAGAACAGTTTAACAGAATGGCAAAGAGAGAAGAAAACAACAACCAGTAACACTGATAAAAAGCATATACAACATCCAGGGTTCTCGCCACCCGATGCTCAGCTTGCTCCTGAGTAGCAAAAGCCCCTCCTTCAGCCAGCTCTCCACTTCAATACTGAGCATGGCATCACATGGTAT
>Ga0065711_1036657_pt1 | contig 20749 bp, 7 predicted proteins | sample Hoacrofraction12_FD_59098 | JGI IMG/M metagenome (GOLD analysis project Ga0065711, IMG submission 59098) | Hoatzin crop microbial communities from Cojedes, Venezuela - Epithelial fraction 12 v2 (version 2) | ecosystem: Host-associated > Birds > Digestive system > Esophagus > Crop | place...
GATAGATGATGGAGAGTGGCTTGGCCAGCTCCTCTGCCAGTTCCCTCAGCACTCTTGGGTGGATCCCATCCGGCCCCATAGACTTGTAAGCGTCCAGGTGGCATAGCAGGTCGTCAACTGCTTCCTCCTGGATTATGGGAGGTTTGTTCTGCTCTCCTTTCCTATCTTCCAGCACTGAGGGCTGACTACCCTGGGAATAACCAGTCTGACCATTAAAGACTGAGGTGAAGAGGGCATTAATTACCTCAGCCTTTTCCTCATCCTTGTTGGCAATAATCCCCCTCTCATCCAATAAGGGGTGGAGACTCTCCTTGGCCCTCTTTTTGTTGTTTCTGCATGTAAAAACATTTTTTGTTGTTGCTTAAAACAGTGGCCAGCCTGGGTTCTAGCTGGGCTTTTGCCTTTCTAATTTCCTCTCTGCATGACCTAATGAGACCCCTGTACTCCTCTTGAGTCACCTGCCCTTTCTTCCATAGGTGGTAGACCCTCCTTTTTTTCCCCGAGTCCCAGCAAGAGCTCCCTGTTTGGCCAGGGCGGTCATCTTCCTCACTGGTTGGTCTTCTGGTGCATGGGGACAGCCTGCTCCTGTGCTTTTAACACTTCCTCCTTGAAGAATGTCCAACCTTCCTGAACCCCTTTGCCCTTCAGCACTCTCTCCCAGGGGACCCTCTCAACCAGCATCCTGAGCAGGCCAAAGTCTGCCCTCCGAAAGTCCATGGAGGTGGTTTTGCTGAAACCCCTCTTAACTTCACCACAAACTGAGAACTCTATCATTTCATGGTCACTAAGCCCAAGACAGCCTGTGACCACCACATCTCCCACCAGTCCTTCTCTGTTAGTAAACAGCAGGTCTAGTGAGGCACCTCCCCTGGTAGGCTCACTTACCAGCTGCGTCAGGAAGTTATCTTCCACACACTCCAGGAACCTCCTAGACTGTTTCCTCTCTGCTGTGTTGTATTTCCATCAGATGTCCAGTAAAGTCCCCCACAAATCAGATCAGCCAAGGAAAATTATGGATTTCGGCTACAGTGGTTAATAGTGTTAATTAATTTTGTTCAGAGCTTAACTTTTAAAAATTACTTGCAAAAAAAAAAAGGTTAAGTTATTCTTTTTCAAAAAGTGTATATTAAAACCAGAAAATTTTGGGGGTCAAGTTTCCCATGTCAGACTTTTCAACCCCTGCGCTGCTGGGTGGATTCTTTTCCAGGTGCAAGAAAAGGGTGGTCTTTCCTTAAAGATGTGTTAATGTCGACTTATACATTCCTTGCTGGAGTGTTCATTCTGCATGTGGCCATTTTGCTTCAGAAGGTCCTGCATTAAAATCTGGCTATGAAAGATCCATTTCTTTATCAGACACCCAAACCTGAGAGCAACTCACACGGGCAGAACCCACCAGCGGCTCAGAGATGAACAGAACTGCTTTAACTCCTGGTCTCAGGCAAAGGGTTGGAGGGATGTCACTGACATTTGCATGAAGGCTTTCTTCTGATGACGATTTCAAGCGAGCAGCCAAAGCTCCTTGGTCATGGCCAGCCAAGGGCTTGGTATCCCCGGGAGAGCAAAGCATCGCAGCCAACCTGCGGTCACACACTGCAGCCAGCAGCAGCTGCGTTCTACCAGCAAGCCTCCAGGCCAGGCTTCCACTGTGCCCAGCACATTTTGCAGTTTCTAATTAAGCCCTAAACTGCTTTCAGCTCTGATGATCTTCCTGCTGCTTATCCCTTCCCCCACAACTAATTTCAGACTTTCATGTTCAGTGAGATACAGGAATAGAAGAGACTCGGCTTGCAGTCACCCTCAATTAAGAAAACTGGGTATGAAAGTGTTTCTGAGCTACAGTTTACGCCAAAAATCAGGACACTGGAGACAATGTAGCCTTGTTTGCTAGAGATGGCTGCAAAGATCGTAGCCAGTTCCTAAACTAACTCTGAAAAATGGCCTCTGGCAAATTCATGTCCCTTTCCATGTGCCACCTGTTCCTGGGATCCAATCTACCCCTCCTCAGCTTAGCATGTGACCTTCACTCTTCCTGCTCCACCAGGAGCAACTGATCTGGCCTGCCCCAATCTGACCTAATATAGAGCAAACCGTGGCACTCCAGTCACACAGAGGCGTGGGCTACTTCCCAACCAGTGTGACAGTGCATTATCTCTTTAGAGATTTTTTTTTCTAATCATCTTTTTAATTCCTCTCATCTCTGTGTACCTCCTCAACCAAGCCCCTGAATGAACCTGCTGTTTCTCTTATGATATAATTTATTAACTTTTTTTCTTCTGGAGGAAGCCTCAGTCTGTACCTTAAGAGTGCAAAACACTTTGAAATCAACAGGAGCACATGCCAAGCAAAAAAGCAGCACCAGGGTACGGTGTCTATCCAAGAGTCACTGCTTCAGGGAAATTTTCTGTTCTTAAATTATTCTGAGCTGGTTCAGCAAAAGGTTTCTTGTAAAAAGGTTGTGAAAAAATCCACCTACAGCCCCAAGGTTACAAGTTATTTTGTTAGACCAGATGATATAACAGCATGATTCTATCAGGACAAATCAAAGTTTACTGAGCAAATCCGTGTTCTATAACCTGATTTATTGGTGCCATCTGCCAACACCCATGAGCAGATGCTCTGTAGGACCTCACTAATGTGCAGTAATGACTGGGAGAAACCCACTGAAAATGTCTGAATTTTAAAAGCTATCGAGTGTAGCAGGAGAGATAACAAACATAATGAAAAATGTCTAGGAGAATGCATACCAATGTTCATTTTTCAGTTCCATCTCAGTACTGACAGCAGTACTTCAGAGCATACTCATCTACATATGTGGGTATGTGGTATAAAAATAAACCAAGCACTCATATTTTCCTGTGATTTTCCCCCAGTCCTTTGCTACTGTATGCTTCAAAGAGAAAAGAGTGGTTTGGTACGAGCAGTTACAGTCACAGCTTACCCAAAATCAACGAGTTCTTCCCCGTTGCAAGAATTCTTTTTACCATCATATACGAGCAGGACAACGCTGCCATATTGCTAGCGCTAATGTCTTTTTTTCAAATGGATTTTCCCTACTCTGCAGTTATTTCCAAGCCCTGTGTACTCTGAGGGCATGCCAAAGTAGAAGCAAACACGCTTGCAATTATTGCCACCGGCAACATTAATTTTACATTCCCATCTTTTCAAAAACACAGGGGAGCAAAAAGAGACAATGGAAAGATGAGCAACTTGTCCAGAAGGAGGTATGAAACGTGCCCAGGCACCGAGCAGGCACGGCAGCAGGTAAATGGGAGCAGCCTTGACTTCCACAGCCCCAGGGACTGCTTGGAGAAGAGCAGGACCAGCCCGGTCCCAGGGCCCCTGTAGCCCCCAGCCCTGCCGCTGCCTCCCATCGCCTCCTGCCTGTGGGATTTCCCAAACTAAGAGTTCATCTCCTAGGAGCTGCATTAAAATGAGAAGCTGAAGCTATAGAGAAGAGGGGGACACTTCACCTTCTCTCCTAGCTGTTAGACAGCCAATTCCATCCGGACCAAGGGTGTCACATGGTGTTCATTCAAACGTGCTCAGCAATGTGTTTTTGATCGACAAAACCTATCCAATATCTGACAAAGTCATAAAATGAGGGGACAAAAACTTTCAACCGCTGCCACTCCTTCAGAGGCTGAATTTGGATCCAGAGCTGGAGAGCTACAAGCCTGCTTCCCTTATCATGTCAATTCATTAAAATCACACACTCACGGCAATTCTCTGTGGAGAAACTATCACCGAACTATTAATAAAATCTTCCTGAACTATTAATATGGTCTGTGGGAGCTTTAATCCACCGTGGGACTGATTATGTAAGCGCACAGGCATGAAGATGCTGTTTTTATCCTCAGTTTAAATGACCTTTGGGTTTAAACAGTTTTGTTTATGATTGAAATCTGCCTGAATCTATGGGAAATTATTTTCTTTCAAAGGGGATTTTATTTTGATTTGCAGTAAACTGGCAAGTATGATCTAGATTAAAGTGCATTTGGATGGCCAGATATGTGTTTGCTTTTCCAATTGCAAAGGGTGGAAGCTATGAAAGCATTTTAAAAATGTTTGTGTCACTAAATTCTAATGTTCCATAGCCTAGAAATATGCTATAATCTGGTTTTTGAGCTCAGGTCATTGGTCTATGAAGTCAATTCATGCAGTTCAAATAGATTGGCCTGAGCATCATGTTGGATTTATTCCTAATTTTGTGTTCCAAAGATTGTTTTGCTTTTCTGCCACGCTTTGGTGTGAGGAGATGCTGGAAGATCATTTTGATTTTTAGCTTTCAGGCAGTTCAGAACAACACCACAGAAAAGGTTTCTGATGCGTTGTCATGCCAAAATAAATAGATGTCATGAAGGCAAGTACAGGCATAAATAGTGAAAAATTGTATCTCATTCATCTCTTAGCTATCGCTCCCGAGCTATTTAGTGGAACATTATGTACCAAGAGTTTGCAGTCCCAGACTCATTCCAGTTCAGCAATTTCCCTGCACAGGAGGTCTGAGCAGAGAAGGCAAACAATGATCTCCATAACATTTTCCTCTGATCTGCAAGCTTGGAGATACTTCTCCAATGTGCAACAAAAGACATATTGAGGTCTGTATGGATTTCGGGGTGCCTGTGACAGCTCCACTGTGGCACTCAAGTGTTCATTTCTTTCTCTTCTTTGGGGACGATGTAGAGGGGAATAATGGAAAACAGTAAAGAAACATATATAAATAAAGTTAAAAAAAAGACAGATCAGGCAAAAGAAAAGTCTCATCTATGGCACTGGTTTCATTCAATCGACACGAACAATTAAACCCTGTGTTTGGACTGTTTTCTCTCTCTAGATTCTATTTATCTACACGACTTCGGAAAGGTGCCACTGCAGCATGGTTAGGTGTATTGCTTGTTTTAGTCCACTTCAGGTCCCAATGAAGAAGACCTGGTCTGACTCTGGAGTGAGCTAGCTGCCCAAGCAGGTATCTGGAGTCCTTTCGCTGTTTCTTCCCTGCTATTGCTGAGTAGCAAGTTAACTAGATTAGCACTGGGTTGGATGTATTTATTCATGCTGCAATTTCATCTCTGAGTAACGTGCTAATATGTCCAACCTGGTTTTCAGAAAAAATGACAGTAGTGCCCACAAATAATTAGACCAATTCCTGCGTGCTATATTTTCTTTATGCCATTGGAATAAGATGTAAATATATCCCCAGAACGGGATATTTTTAACAAGAAATCAGGTTAAGAAAAGGCTCCATGATCCCAGGGTCCTTTTCACATAGGCTCCAAAAAATGTTCCTCATTATAAAATACACCTTCCCAAGGAATCACAAGACATGAGAAATCAAAAGAGTATTCCTAAAAGCAAAAGCTCTCCAGCAGAAAATCAATTTCAGCTACTTTCACCTTGCCCCAGGGAAAGCAGCAGAGACACTAAGTGGGGTGTGGGAAAGGTCTCATACATCTTCCTGGAACTGCGCAAGGCAGACCTCCAGATGGGAGCTTTTCTTTCCAAGACAGCTCTGCTCTAATTAGGGACTTCTGTAAAATTGGTATGTTGCGGTTCCAAACAGTGTCTGGATGATTCCCATATCAAATTTCTTTGGTTTAAAAAAAAAAAAAATTATGTCTTTGTCCTTGTTCTAATTGACAGCCTTACAAATGCAGGTGGACTGAGGGATGAAGGTCAAATTGAGCTTATTGTGCTTAATAGGGTAAGGAAAAAAACCAGCAAAAAGTAACTCACAAAAAAATGTGCTTTGGTTGTTGTTTCCTCCCTGCCATCAGGTTGCCTTTTCAAGGGTCTTTGTGCATTTTCAGGTGTACCTTCAGAATGAAAAGAAAGAAATTGCCTTTAAATAAAACCCTTATAAGAAGGGTTTTCTTGTAACACTTAATCTACTGATGTACCAGACAGTATCTAGTTTACGGATTGAACACTCTATGTTGGGTGGACATAAAATTAATTTTGTATGTAGGAAAGTACATCCTACTCCTTAGTCACCCTTTTGCAGAGGCAATCTGCCAGTTTAAGCCTCTGGTTCCTACAATCCTCAGCATTCAGACCTTTCTGGATAATGTGGTATCAAGGCTGGTAGACATCATCTAAAACAACCACTTTCCTCCTTGGAAATGAAGTCTGACTGACATTTCTCGCTGAAGACTGTGATTAGTATCATCTGTACATTCCAGTGAGAATGCAAAACAATTCTTCTTTTTTGGGTCAATGTAAATCTGTGTCTTCCCATCTCTCTTTTCTTTACTGTCCTTTGCTTCAGACTCAGACTTTATCTTCTACACTGACCTATGCTGCTATGGTACAACCGGGGGTAGCAGTGGCATCTCAGCCCCAAAGAGCAAAGGAGTCCAGAACTTCTCCTTTAGAGATACAGCTTGTGGGATGGCAGCTGTCTTGACAAATACAGAATTTAAAAAAAAGAAAAGATGGCAAATATGGAAAAGTCCAATATTTCCTCTGTTTTTTTGTTTGTTTTTTTTAGAGTATTCCATGGAAAGTTTCAAATCTTCAAATTTTCATTCCTGTGTGGGAGGATAGCAAATGAATATGTGAATTTTGCATGAGATGGGCATTTTTGGCTCTGGTCTGCTTTAAAACCCAATTTTAAGTTATCACAGGGTAGAAAATAACTTTGGGCTTCAGTTCACACCTCTGCTGGTCAATATTTTTTCTAGGTGGGCTCAGATTCTCTGCAGTTGTTTCTCAGCACAGCCCAGTTGAAGTCACTGCAATCTGCAGCACTGCAGTCGTTTATATCAGTCAGAGCTGCATCCCTAAACTCTACGGAATATTCTAGCAGCAACAGAAACACAGTCATCTTTATCTTGCCTGAACACCTCAGAGGAGCACATGCCATCCTTAAAAAGTTTAGTTCCTAGATTTCTGGGATTTAAAATGGGATCACCTGTTATGTTACACTACTTGGCCTCCTGTGTGCTGGCCTGGCTACCCACTAGTCTTGCACAGAGCACCCGATAATGAAATTTGCAAAGATTTCAGGCCAACCGATGTGTCCAAGTTGTACACAGCTTACACTACTGTACAGCAAAAGAAAAAGGTATCAATTAATGCCTGTGGCTGCTCACTAACATTACCTGAGTAGGGTTTAAGAGACTGCTGGGGCGATTCGTGACCAGTGCTAGAGAGAGTAGAGAGCCCTGCCAATCTGCCCTGGGTAGTAGGAGGTGGTGGGACACCTACATATTGCTAAATCTGGGAAAAATTTGACCTAGAAGCAGCACAGAAGCTACACCAAACAGGTGTATAAGGAGATTTTCCATATCATCTCCCAAATCCACCCCGTATCCTCACCAGCTGTTCTCAATCTCTGATGCTGTGGAGGAAGGTGAGAGAAAGCCCTAGGATAGCCCACGCTAATTGTGGGGGGAACGAACCTGTCTGAGTCCCGGAGCCAAAGCCCTGAAGGAGGAGACCTGATTATGCTCTGCCTTTACAGGCTGAGCCGCAGGGGTTAGCAGTGCTGGCAGGATGAGGACCGCTTCGTCAGGATCTCCCTTCACGGGGGAGGGAGAGGCTCCTCTCCTCTCGCTGGAAGCGTATTTGCACACAGGAGCAGAGGTCATCCCGTGATTTATGCAAGCGAAAAAATCCTGGGCTCTTCCCTGACTGACTGACTCATTTGTTAGATGAGAGTGTAGGTACAAAACGCCCGTCACAATATTCAATAACCTTTAAAGGCATGCCAGCAACCTCCTCTTTTATTAAACGTGCCACGGTGGCTGAGCGGAGTGGGACGCGATCGCAAACACCTCCCCGGCGGGACGCTACCTGCATGCTAATGCCGAGGGTGTTTGTGCACAGCCTGGCAGCCAGCACTGTGCTCCGGCAGTTTCCATGGTGCTGTCATGGTGCGCTCTCCCTACACCTTCACTTTTCAGCGTTTCCCACCCATCCTCCTCCCCATAATATGCTGCTCGCTCACCCCGAAAGGTCAGCCATTGTAATGATGATTTTAACAGGGGGGAGGCTGGGAGGCCAAAGGGTGAAAAGGTGAGCTCTGTGCAGCAATGTGCGTGGGAACCGGGGGCTTCCCTTGTGCCGCACAATGAGAAATTCGAAATCTTCCCCTCGAGGGAGCGGTGCTCATCAACCCCCTCTCACTCCCCATCCCGGCCCAGTCAGATGCCCTGACGGAGTTAAAAAATGTTCAGGCAAAGTGGCTGGAGAGCCTACTCTAAATCATCGGCAATTGATGCGTTAGTGTGTGTAGGGCGAGCAGGGGCTGTGCCTGCTAGCAGAGGAAACTGATGCAAACATTTCCAGGCATCTTTCTTTCTTTTTCCATCTCCCTCCTGCCCCCCTCCCAGCAAGCCCAGTGCTCGTTTGCAGATGGGAAGAGGCAGACTTCGTCCTCTGACTTTCATCCTATTGACCGCCGAGCTAAAGCACTCCATCTATTAACTGCCTTCCTTTTCTTTCTTTCTGTAGGACAGCTTTCCTGCCCGTTTTGGAGGAGTCCATTTTGTCAACCAGCCTTGGTACATCCATGCCCTGTACACGCTAATCAAACCGTTCCTCAAAGACAAGACAAGGAAAAGGGTAATTAGCCGGGGCCAGGGGGGATAGGAATCTGCAGAGCCAGAGCTGAGTAGCTGCCTGCTTTCTTCCTCGTTTTTCCTCTCTGCATTTTTCATATGGCCTCAGAGAATTGTTGCTGTTATTAAAACTTAGAGTTTGCAATGGTCTGGATTGAATCAATAACTCAGTCAGGGACCAGAACTGTTATCACTAACGAAGCATAGATACATTTTAACGGGACATGCTCAGGGATAGAGAGAATTCACAACATGAGGCATTATCAGGCCTGGCTGAAGTCACCTGCAGTGAGGGAAACTTCAGCTCATCTCTTTTTGTAGGAGTAAAATTTCCTATTTCATTCCTTCAGCAAGTGGACTGTTTTCACATGGCGGTGACCCACTTGTTTCCACAAAAAATGCCCATGCCTGAAGGCTGTTTGCTCACACTGCAGAAAAGGAAGGTCTTCTCCACTGAAACCTATATGAACTGTGCTCCTGCAGTCAGCTTAGCCGTTTGTCCTCTGCAGTCTATCAAATGACCACTGAATCACCTCAGGAGGTCCCAGAGCCCACCCTGAGGTGTGCCTGACCGTGCAGGACATGGGTAGCAAAGAGGGATTGGAGAGACAAATGTCTCTGAAGCAGTGCAAAGCGGCTATGCAGCCTGGTGCACCCCTGGGAAACATCAGTCCCTGGTTGCAGGGCTGGGTTGCCCTCTCAGACACTGAGGATCTACTCTTCACATCTTCTTTCAGTAGAGCTCCACTATCTCCCTTTTCTTCTGACCGCTCTTCGTACAGGCCTCTATCCTCTTACAGTAGAAATAATCTGTCATTATCCCCAACTTCCACTTTCCCTGATCTGGTACTTAAGAAAGTGAAAGTGCCATATGCCAAAAGCAAGCAAACTGGTGCTTTCAGCAGTGTTTACAGTGTCAGCCTAATCCTTCAGCTGCACGCCCCAGAGCTAATCCCCCTGCTCCCACCTGCCCAAATCTGTCCTGAGTGCTTCAGAAATTCCCACCTGAAATTGCAGCGTCAACTAATGATGCTCCACACCTCATTAGTGTTGTTATTACTGTACTTAATGAAGTAAGGAATCATTGATGACTTTGAACTCTCTTTTTATTTATCAAAGATCTTTCTTCATGGTAACAACCTGAACAGCCTTCACCAGCTAATACACCCTGAATGCCTGCCCTCTGAATTTGGGGGGACTCTTCCTCCGTACGACATGGGGACGTGGGCTCGAACGTTACTTGGTCCTGACTACAGTGACGAAAACGAGTACACCCACACCTCCTACAACGCCATGCACGTGAAGCACGCGTCCTCCAACCTGGAGCGGGAGGCCTCGCCCAAACCCATGAAAAGGTTAGTACTGCCTTTGAAATAGTCTCTTATTTGTCTTTCCAAACCGGTTTGGCATAAACCTAGCAGGAAGGGCTCATCTGGCTTGGAGAGAGGCCGTAATTTGGAAAACAGAGATGACAAGGAGTGCTTCACCCTGGACTGCATCCGCGGTGTGGCAGGGGGAAGGAAACCTCTCTGTGGAACCGTAATTGCTTGTCTGATTACTATGAAGGAAAACAAGGGGATATTAATGACCCACTGCACAGAGCATTACAGAAAGCATCTCAGAGTGAGGCGCTCTTCAGTACGTCGTGGAGTGCCCAGCAGCACTACTTCGGTGCTGGTCCCTGTTACTTACTGCTGCTGACCCCAGTTATTAACAATAAGGGTTTTACCTCCTCAGAAATGCAGCTTTTGTACGATGAACACCACTGCCCTCTAAAGGGAAATGCGTTAGTCTCCTCCCACTGCTTCTGCTCCTGCTTTCTCTGTCCAGCCCTGCTAAGGTGGCAGAGCCGCTCTTTTAAGACCTCTGATTTTAGATCTAGTGGCTGTGCATTCAGCTCTGAATTCGTTAAATTACACTTCTTGAGAGTATCACCCTCAGTGGTTGGCGGGATGGGTGCGGAGGGTTGGATACCTGGCACAGGTTTGTGGGTGGTTCAGCAGATCCAACACCAGCTGTAGAGAGCGATGGCAGGGTGGGCTCCCTGGCAGGAGTGTGACATCTGCACATGGCTCACCCTCGGCGCTGCACTCCGTGAAGCTGCTTTCCATGCCGGTCGCAGCGATGCTTCCACTCGCTGCTGCCACTTGGCGAGTGAGGTTCTCGCAGACACGGTGTCACTCTGTGTGACAGAGAGCGGCCGTCATTTTGTCACAGCAAAATCAAAGCTGACAACACAGACAAGCCATAACGTCATGCAGTTAATTTTCAAAGTCTTTCATCTTCAGAGGGAAAAGAAATGCACTGTTGATTCACAGCTCCCTACCCAGGTCAGAGGGGTGCCACGCTGCTGCAGCTGCAGTGTGAAGCCTCGTGCTGGAAACACTCACACGTACAACTGATGTGAAGTGCTGTGAGCCCCACAACTCTCAGGGCCACGAGACCGAAGGGCTACGACCCTTTGCAGTGTTGCAGCCAAGGCATCAAGAGAGGTGGCCTTCTGCATAGTCAGCAGTTCTCACTACTGACGGCCAGCCAAGACTGGGAGCCAGGATGAGTTTACAGAGCCTGTCCCAGAGAGCTGATTTAATAATTTTTTTAAGAAAATATTAGCGGTGAAACACACTGAATGATTTTAGAAAGATGCTAACTAAATATTCCATTATTATTAAAACATGTATATTGGGAGTGCACAATTTGTATAGATTTGTAGTAAGACACCTGCAGTTTTCAAAGGTCTGAAGAGTTAAGAGCTGTTCACAGGTAAATCTTTGCTGAGGATCAAATCCTCTGCTGCAAAGGAGGAAGGGTCTTATAGTGCCCTCAGGGGAGAACCTCAGCTTGAAAATGAGTTCAGTGCCAGAAAACCCTGCCTCAAGGCAAAGCCTTCTTTTGTAATCTGTTCACTAATACAAAAGTACATTAATACAAATACGGCGAGTGGATGAATCTAATTTGTCATGTTGCCTCTGGGCAGACTAGATCTAACTTTTAGCCTAATTTTGTTACTTGGCGGTTAAGTGAACCATCTGATCTTGTACCCTGTGGTCATTACTAGCTGTTAGAGGTGAAAAGTTCACTGCTTCAATAGATCTTCCCCTATGAGTATTTGCTTTGATTCTTCTTCCCCTGAAATTACGTTTTGGCCTAACTTGAGGTAAAAGCCTACGCTTAGGAAGCATAATTGTGTGCTTTATTAGATTTATTAGATCAGATTTATATCTAAAGCCTATTGAAAGACCTACATACTTCTATCAGCATTACCTGTCTTTATATAACCCCCCTCCTTGCCTCTTTTGGTTCATACATCCCTACAACCATCTCATCAACACAACCACAGAGTTTCAGGCCATGGCAGAGATTCGTGGATACTCCAGGGAGGTTTATATTAGGCATAGGTGATCTCCTAGCATTAGTCTTCATCTTAAATATAATTCCCCCACAATTGTCATATTAATTTTTCCCTTATTAAAGCAATTTTGTACTTCTGTTAAAAATCTCTCTCCTCCTCCTCCACGCACAGTGTAAAAATCTTTAAACTCCTGAGTAAACATAGTAATTTTGTAAACTTCTCTATGCTGAAATGTTTGGTTTAACTAAACTGTGGCTGACCCTTTCTTCAGCACATTCATTCCTCTGAAAGGGGTAAGCATATGAAGACTGAGCCTTCTTGGGTTTCTGTAATTTAAGGATGAAAAGCCTTGTTGAATAATTATGGGTCTTCGCCTTTCTGACTGCCCAGATATGCCTGCAGGTTCACCTGCCCTGTAATCAGCTGCAGGGGAGGGCAGTGCTTACGAGAGGTGGATTTACCCCAGAGGCTGGGGGATGGTGGTTCTTCACCCCCCCCCACCCTGGAGCACCGTTCTGCTGCAGGACAGGGCGTAGGGTTGGGGGTTGCCCCTCTGGGCTCTGCGGGCACCATGCAAGCAGGTCCTCACTAGAGCAACCACTGGGCCAGGGCTGCGTGAAAGCTTTCTTAATCTTGGAGCTTGGTACTGCTGGAATAGCTTGGAGTCTCGCACTGGGACCGCAGAGAAATGTCCCTGTGAAATACTGTAGTGCAAATGACAGCAACTCTGAGTCAGAAAATTGCTGACCTGGCAAAGCTGGCAAGAGAGGCCTCTCTCAGAGACTGCTGCCCTACACCTAGAGAGAAGCTCACCCTGGGCACAACCTACTCAAAATACAGTGTCTAACAATTACAGAATTTTAGTAGCAGAGATGCTGAGAAATCAATGCAGGAATTACAGATTTGAAAGAAAAATGCCAGGAAATGGAATCAGTGAATAACTGAACAAAACACCTCTGCAGGCACTTAATCTACGTTAGAAAATGAATCCAGAGAGGGAGAAAGGGAACAATATGAAGTTGTGCCTGAGACCAAACTGAAGTCAACACCTGAAAATTAAAATAAGCCTCAAAATGCACACCAGGGGAAAATGCAGCACCAAGCAGCAGTGGGAGGGAGTGAAGCTGGAGCAGGTACATGCCCCTATGTTGGCTTCAGGACTGACAGCAGTGCTTTGGCTCCTGTCACCAGAGCAGATGAGTATAAGTTGAAACAAGTTCACCTGAGAGTTGTGAGGATGGTGAGGAGACCGGAGAGTGTATTTTTACAGCAAGAAGCTATAGAAGAGAGCGGTTCATTTATCCTCGCAGAGCAAAGGTTGAAATGGATGTGACTGTTCTCTACAAATACAGAAGGGAATAAAAACAGGGGAGAAAGAAAAGCTATTCAAGGAAAAGGACCACTTGGGCATGAGATCAAATGCATGTAAGCTGGTCAAAGTATATTTTGGCTGCAAATTAGGATAGGAGGTTTGCTAGCTGTCAGAGGAGTGAGTTACTGAAACAGCTTGTCAATACGACAACCGAACTGACACACAAGTGAAAGTCTGACATGAGGTGGCTTCCAGCAGTCACAGGAGACTAGACGGGCCCCTCAAAGTCTCATTAGGTTCCAGTTTCTGCTTCCCTTAGCAGCAAGGGGACAGGAACTTTTTCTCCCCAATCACATGCAGGGGTGGTTTTTCACTGGGACTAGAAATCACACAATATTTGCTCTTGAAAAAAACTCTTTGTTTACTTCAGAGAATGGAGGCATTGTATATGGGGAAAAGATTGAAAATCCTTTTAGAAAAAAACTGCCACTGACTCTAGTTAGCAACGTGATCTTGAAAATCTTGATGTTTGACAAGTTTCTATAATATGGAAAATCTTTAATCAAAACCATCGCAATTGTCATTCTTCCACCAGTGGCCACACGAAGCCCCACTGGGGCAAAATCAAAACAGTGGAAATTGCACTCCCATCTGCAGTATTATCTCACACCCTGGGAAATATCCCAGAGCCCAAGTACTGTATGAACAGATGGGAAACAAAGCAAAACAGCTGATGACTCCACATAATGAGTTTTAATGGCTGGGGGTGGGGGGGAGGGAAGACAACAATAACAAAAATCCATTCAGAATATATCTGTTTATTAAGATTCAGCTCAGTGAAGTTTGAAATGGGCAAGGTAATAAACACGCAAACCAGCATGAATGCAGTAATAGCAAAGTCCATTCAATGCAAGAGCTTGATCGCATCCGTTTGACAATCCTGGGAGTAGCAATGGCAAACCAAGCTTCCCCTGTCTTGGGCTGTCTCCTCTGAACCGTCTGCATCCGCACAGGGAGCCTGTCACCTAGGAGCTATGGCATTTGAGAGCTATGTAAGTGGTGTGAAAATTTGGAGCGCAGGGAAGAAAATCACCTCCATTTCAGCTGTGGCCAAACCTTCTGCGAGCCCTGATGGTCAGAAAGGGGCCTTGGGTTGCTTTGATCAACAGGGAGCTAATACAAAAGCGAAGCATTTGCCCTAGGCACTAGTGCTGGCTTTTGCTGATGAGCTGTTGTTTTTGGGAACAGCTGGAGGTTTTATCTGGGTGTGCAGTGTAATGAATAGTTATGGCGGATGGTGAAGTCTAGCAGTTAAAGAGTCAGAGACTGCTCTCGACATATCACCGTGCCAATAGGGCGTAGTCTTCTTGCCAGCCACAGTGGGATGAGCATGCCTGTAGCTATTTGGGTACCTAACAACAGTGAGTGAGCATCCCCACTTTGAGAGATAGATCCAGTGGCTGGGGAAGGTGTGAAGGAGCTCAGCTCTTTGAAGAGTTTCTTTTTTCCCCAGTGTCACACTACTCATACACTTGGGTCCAGCAGCAGTAAGTAACCTGCAGTAGCACGTTGCCTCCCTGCGACTTGCTTTTCTTTACAAGATCTGCCATTCTGCAGCTGCATCTGGATCACTTCTTGATGTCTGAACTTGATCTTCAGCTGAAGTGACAAAAACTGTTCGCTGCCTTTGCTTGTTCACCGTGCAGTCACCAAGCACAGCCTGGGAGCTGACTGCTCCTTCTCTTCCCTCCCAGGCATCAAAAGAGCACTCGCTTTTAACCTGCTGTCAGTGCAAACAGGTCTGAAAACCTAGTGCAATTTAAAATTGCCCCGCAGAGAAAGGAAATTTTACCTAACGAACAGCTACATATATATTCTAGCCAAACAACCTGTGCTGTTTAATCAAATTTATTTCATCAAAGTTTAATTAAGAATAACTTTAATCAAATTTGGTGTTAAAATTATTCTTAGGATAACATGGGTTGCAAGAACATTACTGTCACCAAGTCAAGCTCAGTAGACACTCAGGAAATTCAGAGCTAGGGTAAAACTTTCAAAGCAAAGCCAAGCATGCTAACTGTGAAAATGTACAATTCATGCATCAAGACACCATTAACTTATCCTGCTGTGAACTAGAAACTTGAGCACCTAAAGATGCGATCACCTGCCTAGTGGTCTTCAAGAGCCTCCATGTTAGGCATTTTGAAAATGCAGTGAAAAAACCTGTTGGAATGCGTTGCCCCACATTGTTGAGTCAGAGCATGTGGCTTTTTACGTCCTCCAACAGAGTGAAAGGATTTTAAAGTACAGATTTGGGTTTGCCATTGTTGCCTCCTGATGTGTGTGTTTTCAAGAGGACTGATCTTCAAATGAACTTGTTGCTGAAACTAAATATTGGTTCCCAGAAATGGGATCCTGCTCACAGAAAGAAGGGTATGACCACTGGTAAATACTAAAGCCGACTGGAACAGTTTTAGATCCAAAAGGGGCCATTTGTGGGGGTGACGTATGTAAGGTTTTTATTTATTCAGACTGGTTCTTCCATATGCCCAGCTGGGTTGTGCAAGGCAGACCTTTCTAGTTGTTATGCTTGATGTGACCTTAATGTTCCTTCGCCATATGTTTCTGCTTTTATGGGTAATGTTTTATGCCGGTTCACAGTCAGCGCCAATTTACTGCAGAAGTAGTAAAATGCCAGCAAATAAAAATCACTATGAAAATGTGTGAAAACTTCTCACTGTCCATGGATGGCACCTGGATTGCTCTACTTGTACCTGAGGTGCTTTTCCACATGTGCTGGGGAAAGAGGGAAAGACTCCATGTAAACTTTCAGTTAAAGTAACTCTATAATATGCGAGACCTATGGTGCAAGGTTTATATTCACTATTTTATTATGAATTATTTCAAAAAACGGAAAACTTCTGAATGCTTCTGTGGAAATATTTCCCTTATATGCAGACTATGAGACATGTCTTGATAGTAAAGCAGGTGTCCCAGGGACATGCATATCATGTAACCTATGCATTATCTAGCAATGTAGATTATTAGCTGCTGAACAGTTTTACAGCTTTTGACCGGAATTTTGCTAATATTTCAGAGAGAAATGGAACTGAGCCAGTGAATGTGGCACATTAGCAGGTCCCAGGCAGGCTGCCAGGGAGACAGTGCAGAGTATCCTTAGGAGCCAGGAGCGAGAGAAGCCAAGGAGGAGATCAGAGTTGCAAAGCCATGGCTGAACCAAGGATGGGAGGGACTGGTAGCTTGGTGCTGGGGGTCCCCTGGGACAAGGCAGGAAATCAGTTGCCTGGTTCTCATCTGTTTACAGCACTCAATTACCAGTGACCAGTGCATAGGTGCAGAAACACAGGCTGGAGGTGGGAATGCCAGAACGGGTGCTGTTCAGGCTGGCTAAAATATTGCATTGTAAATTATGTCTTCAGCTGGCTATAAATTTGCCAAAAGTTTAGTAGTTTAGATTAGAGACATGACACTTCATAAAACAAATGGTTTTACACTGCTTATGTCTTTTGTTGCCATGTGAAAAAGCCACCTACATCTGGCTGAGTTACAAGCCTTTGAAAAGGGAGTTCACACATGCTCTGTTGAAACATATTTAATTTTAGCATTTAATGACCCTGAGGATTGCCTCATGCTTTAGCTTGGCCTCCCAGAATAAATAAACTTGTTCAGCTCGGGCTGATGGTTCAACGCCCACAATGTGCATCTCCTGTCTAGGCCATGGGGAGCAGAGGGTTTTTGTAATTACAACTTTTACTTGTGATCACAACAACTTTCCCTGCACTAGGCCAGGTTGAAGCAAGACGTGGAGCCAGGATTACACAGACCAACACCCCGTGCTCTTGGGGCTGCCTCCTGCCCACTGTTGGCAGGAGAACTGGAGAGATGAGGATTCAGTGGTGAACCCAGCTGGGATACTGCGAACTGGGTCAGTGGGATGGGAGCCCCAAGGCAGACTGAAAGATGAGGCAGGCATAAAGGACTGGATACAGATGGGCTGGGAAACACACTTGGTGGGCAAGCAAATGGGGATGTTTAGGAGGAGGGCTGATCGAGCCCAGGAATGATCCTTGGGATAAGCCTGTTGGGTGCAGCCCTGGAGAAGCGGATCCTGCTCTGCCTCTCTCCGCGAGCCTCTGCGTTGGTCTGCCAAGTCACTTAAACCAAACTTCACACAGATGGTGAGACTGCACATTGCTTATTTTCAGCCTGCCAAGTTACACGCTCTGGAGTCTAATTTCCAGAAATAATCAGCACTCACCTGCAACAAAAATCAATGGAACAAGCGCTTTGAACACACAAGCTGCCATGTAATGTGGAGTGCTCTGCAAAATCAGACCCTCAGCACTGGGAAATGGGCACCCCACATTAGCAGAATACTGGGACCCTAATCTCAATGCGCTTCAGCTCTCCACATGCAAAACGGAAATTAAAAAACCCCTCACAGTTGTGCTATGGCAGTAAATGAATTAGTATTTAAGAGGTGCACAAGCACGGCGCTGCTAAATGCCACGGAAAAGCTCAGGAGGGAATTAACAAGGGCTATCTTCAGAGCAGGCTTGGAATATGCAGCAAATGTGTCATAGAGCCACACGCAGAACCTCTAGAAGAAAGCAAAATAAATAGCTGCTTACTAGCTCAGCACTGTCTACCCTGCGCACTGAGGGAAGGAAGAGCCCTCCGAGAAAGAACAGTGCGTGCTGCCGGGGCTGGGGCGCAAGGCGGGGGTCACTACACCCGCAGACACCCGGCCCAGTGACTGCTGCTTCCACAACCCACATTTTGGCTTTTCCCGCTGCGGTGGTGTTTGACTTTCCAGCCTCAATAGTACATCTGCAGGATTGCTTTCATGCTGCAGTGCTGTTCTTGCTAAGGACAGGAAGCTTCTGATGTAGGATGGGGGAGTAGGAAGACTGACACCCTTTGCTCTCGGGGGTCCATCTTCCCTGCTACTGCCACACAGAATGGAAGAGACTACGATTTGGTGACAAACTTGTTTTGGGATACTGAGAACTGGCGTCGCTGGGATAGGACCAAAAAAGGCAGGCTGAAGGACGAGCCAGGTGTAAATGACCAGAGCGTCTGAGCAAAGGCACTGGAAGCTGCGGGGCTAGAGGGAGTGCTTGGTGGGCAAGCTGGGGAAGAGCTGGAAAAGCATGGATGGTGATGACAAGAGAGAGAGTGTGTGTGTGTGTGTGTGTGTGCAATATTCATAAAGCAGGAGAAATAGATTTTCTTCTTTACTTGGCCATTACTTGGCCTATCTTTTGTTTGGATATCATATCCTGCACACTTTTTAGCAGCTCTTGCTGAATCTGCTGTAAATTGGTGTTGACTGCTGCCGTAGTGTTGTCTTTATTTGGCCTCATGACTAGGCTTACCTTTTGATGAGTGATGTATTGCACCCCAGGGGATTAAGGATCTTCCAGGACTCCTGTCTGAAGCAGATGCTCCTATTCCTTCTGTTGGAAAAAAAGTGTGTAGAGAGGTCAGTCTATAGTAGAGGAACGAAATGGAGAGGACAAGCTCCCACCCATGCCTTTCTCCCAAGTAACTAGCAATAGGATGAGAGGCAACGGCCTGAAGTTGCATCAAGGGATGTTTAGATTGGATATTGGAAAAAATTTCTTTACTGAGAGAGTGGTCAGGCATTGGAACAGGCTGCCCAGGGAGGTCGTTGAGTCACCATCCCTGGAAGTGTTCAAAAAAACATGTAGATGTGGCACTTCAGGACATGGTTTAGCAGGCATGGTGGTGTTGGGTTGGCAGTTGGACTTGATGATCTTAGAGGTCTTTTCCAACCTATGATTCTACAATTCTATGACTCCCCTGCCCTGGACTTGGGATGTGACCAAGGTAAGATCTTGACACAGCAAGTTGGAAGCACTTAGGAGGAGGAGATATCAGGCACATCCACACTGATAAATTAAAAAAGACCAAGGAGTGCACCCTAATTCCAAGGCTTGTGGCACAGAACAACTCCTGTCTGTATTGCTCAGGGATAGTCCCTGCTAGGGGAGTCTGGCTGTATTTGCCCTGCGTAGTGCCTGAATCTTGCTCTCCTATGGGTCTCAATGGCCTTAAGGCATAAGACTGTGTGTGCCACGTCAAATACTTCAGCATTTCTCTATGGTTTCACAGTTCAGAGTGTCCGCAGTAAGCCGAGAGCTGTCATAGACCACCAGAGAACTGTTTTTACAGCAAGTGCCAAAGGACATGCACTTCATCCCCTGGGGTGTGGGCGAAGGGACATGTTAGGACACGGTGGACAGCCGGCCAGGCCATGGTTAGAGCCAAATGCAGCCCAGTGTTATGCCTGTTGCTCTTAGGTGCAGACCCTGCTGTAAGCTGTGTTCAGGGTTTGTGGTGGGGAGAAGCAGCTGGGGCCAGCAGGCGGGAAAGAAGGGGCATGGACAGAGCTGGTGGGCACAGCGAGGATGAGGGGTCTTGTGGTGGGGTTCACTCTGTGACAGTCGCCTCTTTAGCAATGTAGAAGCACTCAGAGAGACTTCTTCACACACACTATAAGCACAGATCTGGGCCATGGTCACCCCTGGCTTTGATGTTCCAAGGCACTACTCAGAGATCTCTCCCTAGGACGTGTTAACCATCAGGGAGAAAGATGGTCACTGCTGCCACAGTGGCCACAAAGCCAGCTTCCATTTGGGAAGTGCAGCAGCTTGTCACCGTTGTCCTGTGGGCTAAGCACTGAGCTGGCAGTAAGGTTAAGCCAGAGTTTTTGTGCTGCTTTTCTCCCGGACTCGCCACGTTGGTGGATCACTTAACCAGCTCAGCTGTGCCTCTAGACACGGATGCTGCTTCATCTCTCCGAAACACTGTGGTTGGTGTATCAAAGCTGCCCCCCCGGGCAGCTCTCTGTGGCACAATGCCATGCCATCTTAACGCAAAGCTGTCAGCCAGCGCAAGTGCAGAAGCTGCAGAGTTGCATTAGCAAGAGATTTCATCAGGGCTTATTAGCCTGGGCAGAGAGCCACACTTCTTGGCTTCCGTGCTGGAGCTGTGCACCGCTGAGCAGAGCTTGCCTGCACCTGCGTGCACCACCTGCGGGAGCATACATGTCTTTCAAAGCGCCTTGTCTATGCATTTCATTTTCAAGTGCCTTCAAATAATAATAGAATACCTTTTACCACAATTACTTCACACCTGTGCATCTGCATTGCTTCTGTAATACCAGGGGGAAATCCTTTGTTTTCCCACCTGATGAAGGCATACACTTGAGGTGTGTTGCAGAGCACGCCCTGGGGTGCTTCACCCTCCTCTGCAGTCTGATGGAGAGGGAGGAGGGCAGAGAAAGAGATGCCCCTCAGACCTTGTCAATACAAAAATTCATGGGTATGATTTTAGAAAAATGCTTATTATGTCCTGTAGAGGGAATCACAGAATCACAGAATAGTAGGGGTTGGAAGGGACCTCTGTGGGTCATCTAGTCCAACCCTCCTGCCGAAGCAGGGTCACCTACAGCAAGCTGCACAGGACCTTGTCCAG
>Ga0065711_1009678_pt1 | contig 20747 bp, 10 predicted proteins | sample Hoacrofraction12_FD_59098 | JGI IMG/M metagenome (GOLD analysis project Ga0065711, IMG submission 59098) | Hoatzin crop microbial communities from Cojedes, Venezuela - Epithelial fraction 12 v2 (version 2) | ecosystem: Host-associated > Birds > Digestive system > Esophagus > Crop | place...
ATTCAGTAGCTCTGCCTTCTCCACATCCTCCGTCACCAGGACACCCGCCTCATTCAGCAGCGGCCCCACATTGTCCCTAGCCTTCCTTTTGCTGCTGATGTAGTTGAAGATGCCCTTCTTGTTGTTTTTGACATCCCTTGCCAGCTTCAATTCCAGGTGGGCTTTGGCCTTCCTCATCGCATCCCTGCATGCTCTGACCACATTCCTGTATTCTTCCCAAGTGGCCTGTTCCTCTTTCCACATTCCATGGACCCTTCTCTTCCACCTGATCTCCACTAGAAGCTCCTTGTTCAATCTTGCAGGTCTCCTGCCTCCTTTGCTCAGTTTCTTTCTCAGGGGGATGCACCGCTTCTGAGCATGGAGGAAGTGATGTTTAAAGAGCGACCAGCTCTCTTGGACCCCCCTGCCTTTGAGAGCCCTGGCCCACGGGATTCTTCCCAGTAGCTCCCTGAAGAGGCTGAAGTTAGCCCTCCTGAGGTCCAAGGTTTTGATCCTGCTCATCACCCTGCTTCCTCCACGCAGGATCCTGAACTCGACCATTTCATGGTCACTGCAGCGGAGTCTACCTCCAACCTTCACATCCTCCACCAGTCCCTCCTTTGTTAATACAAGGTCCAGCACAGTGCCTTTCCTTGTTGGTTCCTCCACCATTTGCATCAGAAAGTTATCACTGATGCTCTGTAGGAACCTCCTGGATTGTGCCTGCCTAGCTGTATGGTCTTCCCAGTTGATGTCAGGGTGGTTGAAGTCCCCCATGAGAACCAGGGCCTGTGACTGTGAGGCTGCTTGCAGCTGCCTGTAGAAGGCCTCATCAACCTCCTCCTCCTGATTAGGTGGCCTGTAGTACACATCCACCGTAATGTCACCCTTATGAGCCTATCCCTTAATTAATATAAATATTCCTTTATAAGTCATATTGATTAGGAGTGGATGCAGTGTTATTTAGCATAGCATCTGACTTTGCAGTGCAATACCGATGCTTTCTTTTAGCTCTCATAATTCAATACATCCCATTAGCATTTTTTGTTTCATCTGTAGTAATTCTGTATTAAATCATTTGCAAAAGGGTGTGAGGCATTTAATTTTGTATTTTTTAACATTATATACAAAGTTAGAAATGATAAGGAGTGTCAGTTATGTATACAAATTCTGACTTGTTACTAAAGCAACTTTGTGTTGGTTGTCCATCTGCAAAATTTTGCAAAATGTTGGTTTGCTTCTGTGGTACCATGCTAGTATTCTTAAGGTTTTTTTGGGGGGAGGGTTGTTGTTTGGTTTTAATTCTTACAAAAAACTCCAACAAACTTTCGTGGTAAGGCTCAATAAGGCATTTTTTTACCAAATAAATGGTATGCTAAAATAATACGAAGTGTTGTTTCTTCCCAAGGGGCAGTACAATGATTAAACTTGATTTGTGTCTAACGTGTGTCTGTTGTAGTTCCCCAGTGCTGCTTTTGGTCATGTTCCCCAATGTTCGCCATGACTTCCGTGCCATTCTTGCATGTTTTCTTTTCTCCTTTTGTGTAGAAGTACTACAGATGTTAGCCTTCTACAGTTATGTAATGCAAGATGTCTGAAGCTTCTATGACTGTTTTTTGTTATGCTGTTTTGAAAATAGAGTTAATGTAAAGGGATAATAATTCCTGCCTCTACCTCCCATTCCTTTCCAATTGTTGGAGGAAGGAAGCAAATCATTCTTGCTCTACTAAATCTTAAAGTAGCTTCCCTGCTAAAAGAGGGATGTGCAAAAACTGTGGTCGTAGACTAGCGATATTGTGAAATTTTGATACCTAGGCTGGTTGTTAGTTCTTCTCTTGTTTTAGCGAGTACCAGTCTAAGAACTTTCTGCCAGTGTTTCTCATGATTCTGGTAAAAGAAGTGTTTTGTATAGTGAAAGATCTGCTTTTTGAAATAACTATTTAAGTAGCCTACAACAGCAAGATACTAATTTCCTTTGTGTACTGATCAAGTTCCTGCTGTGTTCTAACTTGTATATGTTGTTTCAGTTATCGGCCAGAATGTTGTTCCTTAACTTTAATTTAAAAACTAGAAGTCTTCCTCTAATTATCAGGTTTTCTTCAGTGTAAGCTCTTTATCTTTGAGCTTTTGTGTTATGGTGGTTCGTTTTCTTTGGGTGGGATCTTTCAATATTTCTGGTAGTTACAGTGTTTTCTGCCTCTCTTCCACCGATTCTTCTGACTGTCTCGTTGCCTATGTAGGTACGCTCTTCTGATGTAGTAGACTTTGTGTGCATGATGATAGGTGCTGGTAGTTGTACATAGTATTCGGAGCAAGTTCTTTTCAGTGCCTTAAACTCTATGTTAGATGTTGAGATTTTGGTATTGTGGCGGTTGGTTTGTTTTTTTGGAGTACGTTGTCTAGAAATAATGTTCCATAGCACTAGTGTGTAGTCTTGCAGTGATTTTCTATGCCTGTACCTAGGTAGAGGACCGCCCCTTTAACTCCCTGTTTTTCCCTGAACAGTTGATTTTCTTTCAGATTTATAGCTTATATTCTTGTTTGAGCATTCAAATGCAGTCTTTATACTTATAAACATTTCTATATCTTTAATATTTTCTTTCAGTGTTTTACTGAATGACAATCTGATCCATCTCCACATCCATCCGTCTATGACTTTCACTTTAATACTTACGTAACAAATGATTTTTGGTGCAAGGAAAGTGCAAATTGTTTTATCACAGACTGATCAAACATGAATTGTCCCAGGGTAATATGATAACTTCAGAAGTTACATTTATCCCTATATTTAAAATTCTGACTTTAGCATGCAGATTTTTTCAAAACTCTTCAAATATTATTGCTATCAAACTAGTTCAGCTGTAGTGGCAGTATTACTATTTTGCTCTGCATTGTTAGTGACAGTGCTCCCTTTATTTTCTTCTATTACACCTTAATTTTTAAAGTGAATTAAAATTTTTGAAATTGAGGTGCAGTACACCTTGATTTTTAAGTAACTTTAAAAAGTTTTGCATACTGCATTGGTTCATGACTTTTCAGATGGTGTCTGTGCAGTTGCTTTGATTTGGAAATGTGACAGTCTTAAGTGTAGACACAGTAACTTCTGACTGAATATACCTGTTACCAGTTGTCACAAGAATGAAGTTTTACCTGCTGTTTCTTTGAAAATGGGTGTTCAGCTGACTTCAGGGTTGTTCAAGATCTGCTTGATATCCAATCATTACTATGCAGCAGTACTTTTTTTTTCCCCTTGGTTTTAGCTATTGAAGTGCAATTTTTTCTTTTTTTAGTTTGTTTACAGTGGCCATCTCGGTTTGGCTCCAACTCTCTCTATTTCTGTATTTCCCAGTCTTTGTGGTGCAACTCTCCTGTCTTGAGGGCTCTGATTACTACTTAAAACTTATTACTAAGTGGTTGTTTGAGTTCATTTAGTAGTAGGAAAACTTTCCTTGCACCCTAATCAAGGGGACATACAGCTTAAAACTCAGTTTTGTTCCTTTGGCATGGACATTGCCTGTGACCACAGTGTGGGAATTGTATACATCTCCAAATCACTTCTGCTTTCAATTTGTGCCTTGCAAGACAGAGACCTTATTTATGCACTACTTGTGTCAATTTAATATAAACATTCATCGTCTCTAAATGTTGGCAAAAATACATCCTGTCGGATTCCATACTTGTGTGATGTTGTTTGTGAAACTTAAGTTTTTGTCACGTGTGTACAGGCTGGAGAAAAACCTGTATCCTGACTAAGCGTGACATAGAGGGTAGTTTTGGTAATCCGACTATGTGCATGAGGCTTTCTTGACAGAAGAGGCTTTTTATTCCAAGTGTCTCACTCAGAGCAGTATTCCTAGATGCAGTAATAGTTAATGAGGAGGCTCATACGGGCAAATTTCACTGCTTCTCTTCAGTTTTGTATAGCTCCGATGTACAGATGGAATGTTGTGAACACTTCTTACATTTCTGAAAACCACCTGTATGGGTAATGTGGGTGTGTGCGATAGTTTCGTGTGGTGGAGTGGAGGCAGAATTACCCTGCAACTGACCCATGTGCTATTGGTTCACTGTCTATGAAATGCCAAAAGATGTCCAGTACATTTGTGTTTATGGTCTCAACTGATACTGGTAGTTCATTGAGTTACAGTTTCCATTTTTTCTGGGGGTATAAACAGGATTGCAAGTGTGTCCCTAACAAATGTATTTTGAGCACCAGAATATCAGATTTCTCACCAGCACCAGAATGGCAGAGTATCCCCTAAAGAAGCCAGGTGAATACATCAGGGTGAGGTAACATATCAAATGAATCTTCGTTCATCAATGGTTATCTTAAAGAACTTTTGTGAGCTTTACAATCTTGCATAATTTTCCCCAAGTGTCATTTGTAATAATTAAATTACCATGCTTCATTCTCAAATCTCATCAGTATTATTTCAAAGAAGTGTGCCTTCACACAAAACACTCGTATTTCAGTGTAGTGCTGGTTAGTTTGAGTCTTCTGTATGAGCAACCAAGTTAGCTTTTTAATTGTTTTATTTTTATTGTAGTCATAAGGTTAACAAGAAGGATGGGAGAAGTCTGATTTCTTGAGTTAGGTCAACATACGCACTTAATTTTTCATCTTGCTTAGACCATGCCCTTATTGTAGACTCCAGGTATTTTTTTTTTTTTTACTGTATTCTTTCCTAAACTCTATTAAAACCTTCCTAAAGTATAGGCTGTCAAGGCATGGACGTACTCAATAATGACAAGTTTTGTAGGCTGTATTATTAAAATCAAGAGTCTGTATAGAATATGTGTATTTTGTGGCTTTCAGACGCTTTGGGCAGGTTTTCTTGGGGGCAAAGAATATGCTATGATAGTCTGCTGCTAAAGAGTACTGTTTTCCTAAATTTGTATTTGTATTCTAGAGGAGAAGGAAACTACCATCTTTTTAGGTAGCTCTGTCAGATTTGTGATACATTGTTTAGTTTACTTCATCTTGGATTTATTCTTGGACACGACTGAGTCATTAACATTCAACTGAAGATCCTTTACATAGGATATGTCATGTAAGTATTTAGTCAAAGCTGAAGTGACTGATTTTTTTTTTTTTAAATGGAGACTGTCAAGAAAACTTAGCAAGAAGTGTTAGTAACCTCTCTGGTGTAGCTAAACTTCATAGTGTTTGCTAGTATGTGAGAAGTTTTCATCCTTTGAAGGTCAAGGTGAAAAGGCCATTGTCAAAGACTTCATGGCTTTTTCTCAGACTTAATGAAACTTACCTCTGTTCTCTGCACATGCCTTTCTCCCTGCTTCTCCTCCCCACTGGAAAAGTGTTGTCTTTCACAAAATCCTCTGTATCCAAGCTGTACATCCAATACTCCATTTCTGATTTTGTGAGTATAATGACATCCTGCCTATTTGCAGCTCCTCCTATGCATTCTTTTTCCGTTTCCTTAAGGAGCTGTGTTTTTTTTGTGGAGCAAAATCAATTACTTAGTACAGGACTAGAAATGTTTAGTAAGTGTATGAAGTGAAAACTGCCATGCTTCTGTCCAACCAAATTTTAAGTTGAAGCCACTTTGAATGACTGACTTCACTTTTTTTGCAGTATTGCCATTTTTGTAATTGCGCATACTTTGCATTGAGTGTTTAATGCTCTGAGGACTGGTCATAGTCTGCTTGTTATGCACTTGCCCCTCTTTAAGCTTTTATATAGTATGCTTGCATAACATGACCACCTAACAAGCAATCAGGTGGAATGTTTTCCTTAGTATGTGGCTGGAAAATATATTGCAGATGTCTATTTTACTAACATCATATTTTGTCAGTCTACACTCTTTTCTACTTTATGAAACAAATAATTATACTTTTTTAATCTTAACCAGTATTTCTTTGTTCAGTTGTGGTTTTGCCTTTTTCTTTCTCTCTCAGACTCTTTTGCTGTAGTCTTCCAATTTTTATCCACTTGTCATTTCTTTTCGTGCAGCCATGGACAGAAATAAGAAATTATAATTGTAATGCTTGCAGTCTATTTTACTTGGTCTCAGGTAGAAGTATGAAAGCTGAGATCCCACAATAACAGGGCAATTTTTTTTTTCCTTAGGCTGTTGATTGGTTCAGTGGTCAATTCAGTTACGTCGTTTCTCATCTTTTTTTTTTTAATTTTAGACTGGGTTTATTTCAGTGACAATACTGTTTCATAATGGCGAAAAAGAGGCAATTTTATTTTTGTCATTTTTGCTTTTGATCACATCTGAAAAAATGCTGAAATTTACAAGTTGGGTCACTTCCGTCTTGTGGAAGCTGCAAGTGTCTGCAACACCACTGGAGAGAGCTGTATGCAGGGATAAATTCATACTCAGTATTGTCTACTTGCTTAATCTTTGGGAGGCTTTCTCTAATGAAGTTAGAAAAAAAATCTTACCAGCAGTAATGGGGAGTTGCCTGGGATCATTTCCTAACTGATTTCAAGGGAGAGTACTGTATTGTAAGTAAGTTGCTTGAGGTTTCTTAGCATGCATATACTGACTTTGGTGTCGTGGCTTGTCTTACTGTTTTGTGCTTTGTTATTATGTGTTAATTCTTTTCCTGAATCCTCCAAATCCTCTGTACATTTATTGAAAATACATCCTCTTGCACAGTTACTACCTGCACATCTTTTCATCTTCTGCAAAGTGTTTAGTGTTTACTTAACATGTTAATGTAGAAACTTAATGCGCTTTGCCGTATTTTCTAATGAAAGGTTGAAAAACAGCATTTCCTAATTTAAACAGGTGTTGTTACTTGGGTGTTGACTATCAAAGGATTGCCATTAATGAGACTTCTGTAGTGAAACCCAGTACTTTTCTTGTCATTTGCTGCGCTGAGTGTGTTGCCTTTGCCTTATAATGTGGTTCTTCATTCCAGAAGACCTTTAATTAGTGGTTTCTGTAAATTCTTCCTGTATCAGTACTTAGTATATGTAGTGCTGCCTTACAGAAATCGGAAGCTAACATTTTCTTGATACTGTGCATAATACTAGTATCTTCATTTAATGATAGTTAAGTAAATAGTATAATGTAATATAACATTTCTAAAAGAGAATGGAAAGTATTCATCTAGACATTGTATCTGAATCAATATGAAAAATTACTTGGATTTACACAAGTGCACTTGGTCCAACACTCAAGTTCTCTATTGTACTCAATAGCAGAAAATGAAGTGCCAAGTTTCAGCTTGGAGCAGCTTTTTATAGCCAAGTTATAACTCCTTAGCAGTAGATTTATTACAGTAATAGATTTAATTTAGTGGCACTTGCATTATGTAAGTCTTTAACACCTAAGTCACTTCTCATCTGGATCAATTGTTGTCAATCGGCTATACACAGCAGGAATTTACCAGGACGTAAAAATTTTCTGTAGGTGGCTTAAATCATTAAATTATTTGTGTTTTATTAATAGTCGTGCTGAAGTCGGAAGATGCCTGCCTCTTCCACTGCTGTAAGTTGCTGAGTAATCTCTTCAGAGTACCTTGTTATATATTTAGTGGAAATTACAGCTTGACCAATTTATTCATACGTGCTATGTAGTTGAAGCAAAGTTAGTGCTCTCAAAGTATTTGTAATGATTATATTTGTTCATACAAGAATGGTACCTACTGAGGGCACAGAAATAATGGATATTGATAATAAAAAGGAAGTGACAAACAGCATGTTGACAGACGAACAGAACTTTGGAGTGAACTCTGTATTGTGGTTTATGAGATCAAAAAGATTTGACTTCCTCACAATATTCCCTGAGACAATTTAGGGAAAATGTTCTTGGGTCTTCTAAACCATCAAGAATACAAGTTCTCCATGGAATGGCCTATGACAAGGAGAGACCACTGATCGTACTGCTTGATTGTGGAGAATGAGTTGATGAATATTGCAAATCCTGTTTCTTGGGTACCCTTCTAGTTGGAGTGATACGTACTGTGTAAACACATATATTTAAATCTCTACATGCAGCAACTTTTATCCATGCTAGCAATTTATTGAATTCACTTAGGCTTCTGATAGCTCTGCGAATGTGAAGAAAGTGTTATTCCCAGCAGCTCATTGTAAAATGTCTTGCAACCATAGATTTAAAAGTGTGAGTATTTGATTAGGTCAGATTTATGTAAGCTTTCTTGTATGTGGCAATGGACACTCGCAGCCCAGAAAGCCAGCTGTATCTGGGTCCCATCAAAAGCAGAATGGCCAGCAGGTCAAGGGAGGTGATTCTGCCCCTCTACTCCGCTCTGGTGAGACCCCACCTGGAGTCCTGCATCCAGCTCTGGAGCTCTCAGCAGAGGAAAGACAGGGACCTGTTGGAGCAGGTCCAGAGGAGGGCCGCAAAATGGTCAGAGGGCTGGAGCACCTCTCCTATGAGGACAGGCTGAGAGAGTTGGGGCTGTTCAGCCTGCAGAAGAGAAGGCTGGGGGGAGACCTTATTGCAACCTTTGAGTACTTAAAGAGGGCCTACAGGAAAGCTGGAGAGGGACTTTTTACAAGGACACATGGTGACAGGACAAGGGGTAGTGGCTTCAAGCTGAAAAGAGGGTAGGTTTAGATTAGGTGTAGAGAAGAAATTCTTTACTCTGATGGTGGTGTGGCACTGGCACAGGTTGCCCAGAGAAGTTGTTGATGCCCCCGTCCTGGAAGTGTTCAGGGCTGGGCTGGATGGTGCTTTGAGCAACCTGGTCTAGTGGAAGGTGTCCCTGCCATGGCAGGGGGGTTGAAACTAGATGATCTTTAAGGTCGCTTGCAGCTCAAACCATTCTATGATTCTTAAATTTTGTATACATAATTTAAAAATACTGATCTCAAGATGTAACTGCATTGTCATGTCCTGCCTGTGGCAGGGGAAAAGTGACTTAGGTTCTGTGAATCCCCCCGGCCTAAATTAAGCTGAAACTACATCAAAAGATCAATTTAGGCATTTTATTTATAACAGAGGTACCTTGGAAAACATGGAAAGCATTGTCAATGTGCGTTCTTATCAAAAACGTTCCATGAGAAGGAGAGTAAAAGAAACAGAGGAAAAGAAAGAGGGACAACAAAAAAAGATACATCACCACCCTAGGATACCGTGATGATGACAGGCATGACATCTTCTGGTGGCGGGCGCGTGCGCCAGGCTCATTGCACATGTGTCTTTTATAATTCCATCTCTGCCCTTAGTCACACCTCTTGGTGACTTATATGACAATTCTTCCAGAAAGTTTGGGATCTTCTGCACAGGTGCCAGTGGGGCGGAGACATTGTGATGGGTCTCAAGCCACTTCCTCAAATGAACTTTTGTATGACTTCTGGCCATATTTGGGTAAGGCACATCAGAGATGCGGAACTGTGCATCCTCCAGTCCGCCCTCCCCATCCTCTGTTATCTTGTTTGCAGCCTGATGTTGCTGGCAGACCCCCACTGCGTGTGGGCACTGTCCTGCCCGCTCAGGACAGCTATTTGAAGGACTGCCCTGGGGCTGAGGCAGCTATTTTACCACAATGTTTGAGGCATTAACGCATATTAACCCTTTTAGTCTCTGACATACGTAAATAATTATGTATAGTTCAGTGAAAGTTCTGAAAAATAAGAATGATGAAGTTTGTGAAGTTGATCACTTTCTGGTGATCTTGTATGTCTTAATGTTTGAATTCTGGGTTTTTAAACAGGAAGCAATAGGATGACAGGAGACAGGCTTGCAAAGAATATAGTAATTGACTTGTTAAATGTTACTTCATCTCTTGGAGAAGTTTTCTACAAAAATATCTGAAGGAATAAGATTCAAACACGTATGGATCTGTGGAAAAAGTACTGTTGACATATGACTTCATGTATGTTAAGGCATAGTTTGTTTAATGGTTAGCACAGTTAATTAAATCACTGTGAGCAATATGAACTGTCACCCAAACAAAATACAATTAAATAGACAGTGGTTTAAGTCCCCCTTTTAGATTAATGACTCACCATCCTGTAATGATACTTATTGAAAGTACTCCTGAAAGGAGGTTGTAGCGAGGCAGGTGTCGGTCTCTTCTCCTAGGTAACTAGTGACAGGACGAGAGGCAATGGCCTTAAGTCGTGTCAGGGGAGGTTTAGGTTGGATATTAGGAAAAATTTCTTTACTGAAAGAGTGGTCAGGCATTGGAACAGGCTGCCCAGGGAGGTGGTTGAGTCCCCATCCCTGGAGGTGTTTAAAAAACATGTGAAACTTCAGGATATGGTTTAGTAGGCATGGTGTTGTCGGGTTGATGGTTGGACTCGATGATCTCAGAGGTCTTTTCCGACCTATGATTCTATGATTGACCTACTAAATATATTGCATAGGTTAATATGCAAGGTGTCAGTCTTTTTTTATTTGCACGTGTGTAATATTTTTTGCCTCAGTCTTCACTGGTAACCTCTCTCCTCACCCCTCCCGAGCTGATGGACCACAACATGCGCACCAGGGGGGTAAAGTCCCTCCCACTGTAAGGGAAGATCAGGTTCATGACCACCTGAGGAACCTGAATGTACAGAAGTCTATGGTACCTGATGAGATGCATCCCAGAGTCCTGAGGAACTTGGCTGATGCAGTTGCCAAGCCACTCTCCATGATATTTGAAAGGTCATGGCAGTCAGGCGAAGTCCCTGGTGACTGGAAGAAGGGAAACATTGTGCCCATTTTTAAAAAGGGTAGGAAGGAGGACCCTGGGAACTACTGACCTGTCAGCCTCACCTCTGTGCCTGGGAAGATCATGGAGCAGGTTCTTCTAGAAGCTATGCTAAGGCACATGGAGGCTAGGGAGGTGATTTGAGACAGCCAGCATGGCTTCACCAAGGGCAAGTCCTGCCTGACCAACTTAGTGGCTTTCTAGGATGGAGTGACTGCATCAGTGGACAAGGGAAAAGCAACAGATGTGATCCATCTGGACTTCTGTAAAGTCTTTAGCATGGTCCCTCACAAAATCCTTCTCTCTATATTGGAGAGATATGGATTTGATGGGTGGACTGTTTGGTGGCTAAGGAATTGGCTGGAAGGTCACAGCCGGAGGGTAGTGGTCAACGGCTCGATGTGCAGATGGATGCTGGTGACAAATGGTATCCCTCAGGGGTCTGTACTGGGACCGGTGCTGTTTAATATTTTCATCAATGACATTGACAGCGAGGTCGAGTGCACCCTCAGCAAGTTTTCAGATGACACCAAGCTGAGTGGTGCAGTTGACACGCAAGAAAGACAGGATGCCATCCAGAGGGCAAGCTTAAGAAGTGGGCCTGTGGGAACCTCATGAAGTTCAACAAGGCCAAGTGCAAGGTCCTGCACCTGGGTAGGGGCAACCCCCGCTATCGGTACAGGCTGTGGGGTGAATGGATTGAGAGCAGCCATGTGGATAAAGACTTGGGAGTGCTGGTTGATGAGAAGCTCAGTATGACCCAACAGTGTGCACTTGCAGCCCAGAAGGCCAACCGTATCCTGGACCGCATCAAGAGAAGCGTGGCCAGCAGGTCAAGGGAGGTGATTCTGCCCTTCTGCTCTGCTCTGGTGAGACCCCACCTGGAGTCCTGCGTCCAGCTCTGGAGCCCTCAGCAGAGGAAAGACATGGAGCTGTTGGAGCGAGTCCAGAGGAGGGCCACAAAATGATCAGAGGGCTGGAGCACCTCTTCTACGAGGAAAGGCTGAAAGAGTTGGGGCTGTTCAGCCTGGAGAAGAGAAGGCTGCAGGGAGATTTTATTGCAACCTTTGAGTACTTAAAGGGGGCCTACGGGAAAGATGGGGACAATCTTTTTTTCAGGGCCTGTTGTGACAGGGCAAGCGTAACGGCTTTAAACTAAGAGAGGGTAGATTTGGACTGGATATAAGGAAGAAATTTTTTACAGTGAAGGTGGTGAAACACTGGCACAGATTGCCCAGAGAGGCAGTGGAGTCCCCATCCCTGGAATTATTCAAGGCCAGGTTGGATGGGGCTCTGAGCAACCTGGTTTAGTTGAAGATGTCCCTGCTCACTGCAGGGGGGGTTGAGCTAGGTGACCTCTAAAGGCCTCTGCCAACCTAATGCATTCTGTGATTCTATGAATATTTATTTGATACTGTTGAGCAAGTAGAGTATGTGTAGTTAAACTATTCATAAAGAATTACATACTTTATAGAAACCATCCGAATATCGAATACTTTAATATATGATATCATGGTCAATAGGCTTAGCTGGAACTCAGTAGTGACTGCGTCCTGCTAATTACGTACAGAACTACTAATCTGTAGTTTGTTTATTTGAGTTTGACCAAATTTTGGCAATGGTATTTGTTACTAATTAACTCTGTTTAGGGCAGTAAATTTTCCCATCTATGGTGTGGCTGATAATCATAATTTTACGTTAAATATGATCTTCTGTTTAACTTTTGTCACAGGAGGCTGACGACTTTAATCCACCCTGTTTTAATGTTCAATAAATGCAACTTTCCACTTTTTTGGCTTCTTCCATACTTGAATTTTCCTGTTATCATTGTGCAAAGAGTATGTATTTTGTGGTCTTTCTTTTCTTTGTTTCTTTTTCTTCTACTAGCTTCTTCAATCACCTCCCCTGTATGATTTAGTTTTTAGTTTGTCAAGCTTTTCTATACATACCATTATTCCATGTACTTCTACAGACTTGCTCTTGGTTCCTGATTTCAAGTCTTTCAAGTTACAGTTGCAATGGTGCTTCTGTGTTGAAAGAAGCAGTGCTTAGACATCTGAAGTCCTACTGTATCATTTCCTTCTGTACAAGGAGTGGAATTCATATTTAAAATACTGCATTGGCTTAAGGTATGTTTATTTTCTGTGTAGTTTTTGAATACTTGAGTTAGCTTGTAGTACTGCATAACATAACCAAAGCCCGATTGAATCGTGATTTTCGTTCCTATGTATTAGGATTAGCATTTGTAGGTTATATATTTGTTGAAGTTTCTTGTAAGATTTTCCTTCTTTGTTCTCATATGTCAGTAGAAACAGTGGACATCTTACCAACTAGTTAATAAGCTTATATTCTGGCTGGTGCAAAGCATCTCATTATCCCAAGTGTTTTCTTGCCTTCAAGATATCCATGTGAGTGTTTTTCTTTTTCTTTTCCTTCTGATGGTGTATATGGAATAATATTGGATTTCTGAAAACATTGTGGAAAACTTCTAAAGATTCAGTTGTTAAAAAGTAAAAAACAAGTCAGCTGAGTCTCTTGTTGATGAACCTCAGAGAAACTTTGAAAGAATTGCCTTTTTTCAAAATACTTGTCATCCTCCAGTATATTACAAAAGAAGACAGTACATCTTTAAAAACAAATTTAACAAGCTTTTTGAAGTTCAGTCATTGGATATCACCTCACTGGCTTATGGACTTTAATACTCAGACGTGTTCTAGGTACAGCTGGCCTTGAGGCTGCTGTTCTTACCTGTCACTGTCTTCCTTTTGCCTGACAAAAGTTAACTGAAACAGCTGGTGTAACTGTTATGGGAAATCGCAGAGACTTTCATTTGGCTAGAATCAGGTTAAAAATACTCCTTCCCCCCAAACCCAAACAACAAACCAAAAAAACCAAACCACCTAGATCCTGCTAAGTGTTCAACACAGATTATTTTGACAGAGCAAGCTATCACAGCTATTGCTGCAGTCCAGAAGAGCAGAAGCTTCTACCAGTGGGATGTAACAAGCTAATTAATTCTTATTTAGGTAATGGTTGAAGTCATAACTGTTGTGTAAAGGGGTAGTGTAGTATTGAATTTTCTCTTGTTGAATGATAGGTTTTATTTTTTACTATTTCTTTTAAATGATATTCACCCCCACCCCACAGTACAGTTTACTGTTAATCCTCGAAAACATTCAGGAGTGATCTGCAAATTTTTGTTACACAGGAAGTTTAAAAGGTTATTTATTCTGTTTCATGGAACCTTTTCAAAATTAATTTTTGGCCCTGTAAGATTAGATGTATTAATTTTATAGAAAATTAATTCCTATTTAATATTCTCTGTGTTTCTGAGAGGCATAAGCTATGTACCCTATGTAACTGTAGGTTTGTCAAACTTTATCTTTGCTGTAGCTGCAAAATGAAGTTCAAATGACACTTAGCCTCTTGCCCGGCACCTCTATAAGTGTATTCTTACCAACAATCCAACTTGTATAACCTATAATAGGTTTTCCAAATCTCAGACGGCGGGGGGAAATGCAACTCTGAACTGATGAAGATTGCAGTGCTCCAGAATGTGGTAATACTCTGGTGGTCTAGGTCCTGAATTTGTTACTTCAGAGTCCATTTGAAAAACAGGGAAAATTGGTCAAAGTAGTTTTTAATTTTAAAACTGCTGACCGTTCCTCCTGACTAAAAAGAATGGTTTGTTTTGATAATTTGTGGTTGTAACAGCAATCTTTTTTTCATGGAGGAGGAAAAAAATCTTTCCAGGAAAAAAATCTTTTCCATCTTTCTAGATGGTGTTAGATGTTGGGATGGATTAACCTTGGGTGGCTGCTAGACGCCCACCCAGCTGCTCTCTCACTTCCCCTCCTCAACAGAGCAGGGGAGAACATAAGATGAAAAAGCTCATGGGTCAGATAAATACAGGGAGAATCAGTTACCAATAACTATCATGGGCAAAACAGACTTGACTTGGAGAAGATTAATTTATTGCCAGTTAAAAATAGAGCAGGGTGGTGACAAAAAAAGGTAAAACTAAAGGCACCTTCTCCCCAGCCCCCTTCTTTCCAGGTTCAACTTCACTCCTTCCTTTCCAACTCTTTTATCTTCCCCCTTCCCTGTCGAGCAGCACAGGGGAGATAAGAAGTTGTGGGCAGTTCATAACCGTTCATCTCTCCCACTCCTTCCTCACACTTTTTCCCCCACTTCAACATGGGTCCTAACCAAGAGATGGAGTCCTTCACAAGCTTCTCCAACGTGGGTCCTTCCCATGGGCTGCAGTTCTTCAAGAACTGCTCCCGCATGGGCCCTTCTCATGAGGTACAGCCCTTCAGGAACGAACTGCTCTAGCGTGGGTCCTCTGCAGGATCACGGTCCTGCCAGGAGCCTGCTCCAGCGTGGGCTCCCTTCGGCAGGCTGCAGTGTGGATATCTGCTCCAGTATGGTCCTCAGTGGGCTGCAGGGGGACAACCTGTGTCACTGTTGTCTTCTCTGTGGGCTGCAGGGGAATCTACTCCAGTGCCTGGAACACCTCCTCCCCCTTCTTCTTCACTGACCTTGTTGTCTGCAGGGTTGTTTCTCTCACGTTTTTCTCATTTCTCTCTCTCTCGTAGCTGCTGTGCAGCATGTTTTTACCGTTTCTTATATACGTTATCACAGAGGTGCCTGATGGGCTCAGCTTTGGCCAGGGGTGAGTCCATTTCGGAGCTGGCTGGAACTGTCTCTCTCTGTCCTGAGGGCAGCCCTTGATGTCTTCCCACAGAGGCCATCCCTGCAGCCTCCCCTGCTACCAAAACCTTGCCACATGAACACAATACAAATGTTCAGTTTCAAACCCAGACCTTGGATGCCACTCAGGCTTAAAAGCTTGGTGGCATGTCAGTTGGACATACCAACTGGACAGTTCAGCTTGACTATAGTCTTTGAATTATTTTTATGATGTGCTCCAAATGGGACTATATCACCATGTTCGAATGAGGTTTCCACTGCAGTTGATCTGATTTGACAGCTATCCACCATGGGAAGGGGGAGTTTTGTTCCCCAGTTCCCTTATTTCCTGTTCCTTGCCTTCAGTTAGCTTTGATGCTTGTCATATGTGTTTCAAAACCAATTAGGCTGTTTTTTCTGAGTTGGTGAGTTCAGTTGGTCCAGCAAAGCATCTGATGCTTTTACACATTCTCATATTTGCCCCCTCTGCTCTGCCCTAGTGAGGCCCCATCTGGAGTACTGTGTCCAATTCTGGGGTCCCCAGCTCAAGAAAGATGAGGAGCTACTGGAGACAGTGCAGAGGAGGGCTACAAAGATGATGAGGGGACTGGAGCATCTCTCCTAGGAGGAACGGCTGAGGGAGCTGGGCCTGTTTATGCTGAAGAAGAGAAGGCTGAGAGGGGACCTTCTAAATGCTTATAAATATCTGAAGGGTGGGTGTCAGGAGGATGGGGCCAAACTCTTTTCAGTGGTGCCCAGCGACAGGACAAGGGGCAATGGGCACAAACTGAAGCATAGGAAGTTCCGTCTGAACACGAGGAAGAACTTCTTCCCTCTGAGGGTGACGGAGCCCTGGAACAGGTTGCCCAGGGAGGTTGTGGAGTCTTCTTCTCTGGAGGTGTTCAAGACCTGCCTGGGCAAGGTCCTGTGCAGCCTGCTGTAGGTGACCCTGCTTCGGCAGGGGGGTTGGACTGGATCACAGAATCACAGAATGGTAGGGGTTGGAAGGGACCGCTGTGGGTCATCTAGTCCAACCCCCCTGCTGAAGCAGGGTCACCTACAGATGACCCACAGCGGTCCCTTCCAACCCCGAACATTCTGTGATTCTGTATTAAGGGGAGCAAAACTCCCTTTTACTGTAATGAGCTGTGAAAATGGATTTAGCTGTGATATATAACATCATTCCATCTGAAAGGTAGGATGGAGGATCTACGTCAAACAACAATAAGAGTAAACTTGGTTACATCTTCTGTGCATTTTTGAGGAGTTCTGGACTTACTGTCATGACGGTGCATTAAGAAATATAACTGGGATAAAGGCGGCATCATATTTTCTGAGAGTATTAGAAAAAGTTACCTCAATGAGTTTTATTGTGTCCCAGCTTTCTCATTGTCTGTTTTTACTACAACTGCAAGTATGTAGCACTTGGTTCAGCTGCTGTGTATACATAAGTACAGAGGTGACAGAAACTGAGTTGGTTTTTCTGTCATGCCTGTTGGATTACATACGATTATATTCATTCTACTCATATTTTCCCCATTTCCAAAAATAAAGATGTTTTTTACTATAGGTGTTCATTAGAAAAGTTATTTAAACGTCAGTGTTAACTTTTTGTTTTGTAGAAGATGAAGCAAAATCTGTAACTTGAGTTGTTCCTGTGAAATGTGGACTGAAGAGTACAAACCACTTTGGGATATTTTTTCGGGGTGGGTGGATGAGTGTGTTTCATGGTCCAGTTTCCTTCAATGTAGAATGCCTTGGCTTGGGCCAGTAAGTCTCAATGATGGTAGGTTACACCATGCTGTTAGGGAGCATGCTTCTAGCCTATCTCTTCTTGTGGGTTCTGGCTGATTTTTATGTCTGAGGTTATAGTTCTGAGATGTTTGAAGTGTACGTAGGTCCTCCTTGTACAGGATGTCAGTAGGAAGAAAATGCTTGATGTGGAATTCACAGTTCCGGGAAGTGGTGACTGTGAAGGAAGTGTTTCCAACTTGTAAATAAAAATATGAAGACAAATGACGAAGCAATTTTAGTTTCCTTTGTTCTTGGTGTTTTTGTTTTGTGGGTGTTTTTTTTGTTTGTTTTGTTTTTTGTTTTGTTATATTCTTGACTTGTAAGTGCCCTGGTAGACTCTTTTTCTAAACTCCTAATTATCCCAACACATGTTGCCTGTTTTTTTCACTGTCTTTTGTATTAATTGCTTTTGTGCAAGTAAAGCTTGCAGTTCAGCTTTGTTCTCTACAGCAGTGGAACTTTGTATAGGTTAGGATTGGTTAGGTGGCAGTCTGTATTTGCATTCGTTTAAAGGGACTGAGTAACTGAGTTGTTTTCATAGTTGGAATTTAGCAAGAAGATACTGTTGCTTATCTGTAATCTTTTGCTTAAAAACTTGGCTTTATGGCGTAGAGGAAAGACTTGCGTCTGGTCTGCACTGTTCTTGTCCGTACTTCGTTCTCTATCTGCTGCTTGTCTGGCAGTATTCGCAAATTAAAATTAGTGATGTGTGGCACTTCAACAGCACAGCTATTTAGACTTTTGGGGAAATTGTGCTCTAGTTAATCATCTGGAAAACACAAAGTCCACTTCAGATGTCTGTTCTCAGAGAATCTAAAAATTCAAACTGCCTAGTATTTATTATTACCAAGTGGTTATAATAATTCATACAAGAAGGTAAGATGATGCTTGGTTGCATCTCTAAGTGTGAAGACCAAATACATTCAGGAGTGGGGGGTTTTAGCTTTTCTGTTGCGTACTTCTTGAGAGTTTTATTGTAGTATAGGACAATCTGTAGGACCTGAATATCAAAACAGTTGCTGTCTGGCACAGTGTAGATCACTGAAAATGATCAAAGTCTTCTGTCCATTTTTTTTCTTTATGTGGGTTTTGTCTGTATATTTCTAGTTGAATTTTGTTTGTGCAGGGCAGGTAAGTTAAGCAAGCTAAACAACATTGATTTCTTAATTTCTTTCCACAGCTTTAAAATCGTGAAATCATGGCTCATTCAAAGACAAGAGCCAATGATGGAAAAATCACATATCCTCCAGGAGTCAAAGAAATCTCGGATAAAATATCTAAAGAAGAGATGGTGAGAAGGCTGAAGGTTAGTGAGCAAGTAACTGTTTGCAGGTTGAAGTTTCTTGTATACAGCATTCAGTGATCCTATTTTCTATCTGAAAGGATTGTTTTTTTTCCTTTTGGGGTTTGTCTTTGCTGTGCTCAGAGGAGGAACTTGTTGGCTACTGTGCCTTCTGTTCTACCACTTTCTTGAAGTGAAATGTCAAAAAACTATTAGATGAGTTAAAAAATTACAAATGGAAATAAGCTATATTAATTTCAAATACTAGTTAAATTTTATTTCAGCTCCTACAGCAAATCAGTGCTTTTTAGAGGTGGTGGTACTGGAAAACTTAAAGAGAGTCATAATTTTGGCAGTAATATGGATGCATCAGAATAAATTCCTTTCATGCATTTGTGCTTTTTGAGTTGTTTATAAACACCACTGTATTCTCATTTTTTTTACCCTGTATTGTAATGAAAGTCTTTGATTATACTGCGTATTTCTCTCTCCTGAATTTCTTGACCACTTTATTTGGCCTAACTCTGCAGGGAGGTTGGAGACACTTAGGGGATAATTATGTTACTACAGTTCTTTATCTATTCATATACTCTCACAAAAGGGCAGGCCTGTTAGTATTGTGCAGAAGGAATACCGGAAACTTGGGTTTGCCCTGTGAAACAGGAGGGAACAGATGTGGGAGAGGAACCTTAACTGTTCTGACAGCTGGAAGAGCTTAATTTGGAGGTTTTTTTTTCTTAAGAAGTAGTTTTAAGTCGTTTGGAGCTACTGGTAAATGAACAAAAACTAATAAAACTCCAGAACACAAGGATTCCTGTCTAGTCCCTTCTGTTCTGTCATCTTCATCAGGATGAATGATCATGATTACAGGAGAAGTATACTTTGCAGGATGGTCCTGTATTTCTTGTCAGCTGTTTATTCTGGGTGTGCATTCATCGGTAGGCAGGCAGAGAGAAAACCACACAGTGTTTCTTTTATGAAGGATTGGATGATTTAGGCTATACTACAAGTGCATAGACCTACACTGTAGACAGTTTCAGGTGCTAAAGAACAGTAGTTAATGAATAGGTGAACTATTAGCCTGTTTGTTTCCCTGACTGCCAAATTCATATAAGTAATAAGGAAGAAGCACTTCTGTGTGGATTTTAATTTACACAAGCTGGCAGGCTGCTGTTTGTTAATAACAATATATTTATATAAACAAGAATTATTGGGAAATTGAGAATAAAATGGAAAACATGCTCAGTGATTTTATATATTAGCATAACTTGCCTCACGAATCTACGCATTTCTGATCCACACCATCTCCAAGTTACAGTAGTTTGGAAAGGAGGTAGAAACTAAATGGTTGGAGTTACAAACTAACACTGGAGACAAAGAAGGTGATAAATATTTCAAAAGATCAGTAGTGTGGGAAGAGCCGTTTTTTCCAGTTTATCTTCATACACAAGAACCAAGTCATCATTTGATGAAATATATTAATTTTTAGACCAGCAGTCTAATAACATATTTTCTATATGTTATAGAACTAAATTCCAAAGCTTATTACTGTGGAAAGATGTAGGAGCCAGAAATATTGAGTAGGTTAAGAAATATGGGCCACATTTGGAAGATACAGCTCCAGGAGTATGAATCATGGTGGTCTGGGTGTGATTTCACACTCAAGAATCCTCTAACCCATTGCTTTGCAGGATGCTAGGAGAACTTGTTTGTTTTTCTTTGTTTTTTGTTAAACCCTGTGACAGACTGCTCTGGAGACAAAATGACTGATTTTGTTGTCCTGATCAGTATAGAAATTCATGTTGTCAGGGAAGAGAAACTGACCATTCATTTCTATAGTAGGCAAAAAACCGTAGTTGTTGCAAGAACTCTTTTTTTTTAAATGAAACAAACTACAGCAAAGTAAAACAATTTGTAGTGTTTTGAGGTTGTGGGAGTGTTTTATGTTTTGTTTGTTTGGGTTTTATGTTTGGTTTTGGGTTTTTTTTGTTTTTTTCTTTTTGTGAGGAGCTTTACTGATATCATTATTCTTGAAAAACATCTCTTCATGCACTGGTGAAATAGATGGGAGTTTTGACTTTAATTATGAGGGTTGTGTAATTAAGTCTTTATTGCCATTTTGTTAATTTAAATGAGAGTTGAACCCCTTAAAATAACTCTGTCTCTGTGATTCAAATAAGAAATTGGACAAAAACGTAATTTCTTTGCTTTGTCAATAGGTTTTGCTCCTCTAAACAGTTTTTTGAATGTAAGAATCCTCACTAACTAGCAGTTATTAATTATGGCTTTTCTTGTTTTTTGTTCTGTTTAGGGTGTTAAGTACTTGGTGTCCCTGATTTTTTTTTTTTTTTTTTTTTTTTTTTTT
>Ga0065711_1036658_pt1 | contig 20747 bp, 9 predicted proteins | sample Hoacrofraction12_FD_59098 | JGI IMG/M metagenome (GOLD analysis project Ga0065711, IMG submission 59098) | Hoatzin crop microbial communities from Cojedes, Venezuela - Epithelial fraction 12 v2 (version 2) | ecosystem: Host-associated > Birds > Digestive system > Esophagus > Crop | place...
GGAGCTACTGGAGAGAGTCCAGCGGAGGGCTACAAGGATGATGAGGGGACTGGAGCATCTCTCCTATGAGGAAAGGCTGAGGGAGCTGGGCTTGTTCAGCCTGAAGAAGAGAAGGCTGAGAGGGGACCTTGTAAATGCTTATAAATATCTGAAGGGTGGGTGTCAGGAGGATGAGGCCAAGCTCTTTTCAGTGGTGCCCAGCGACAGGACAAGGGGCAATGGGCACACACTGAAGCACAGGAAGTTCCACCTGAACATGAGGAAGAACTTCTTCACTCTGAGGGTGACGGAGCCCTGGAACAGGCTGCCCAGGGAGGTTGTGGAGTCTCCCTCTCTGGAGATATTCAAGACCCACCTGGAGGTGGTCCTGTGCAGCCTGCTGTAGGTGACCCTGCTTCAGCGGGGGTTTGGACTAGATGACCCACAGAGGTCCCTTCCAACCCCCACCATTCTGTGATTCTGTGATTTAAGCTGCCGTGGCTGGGGCAAGAATTCACCATGCAGAAAGGGAATCTGCCAGGGACTGACCGTGTCCCCTCTCCTCCCTCCACATAGCTGTAGAGCTGGAACAAGGGAACCCAAAAGGGAACTTCTGTGAGAGGATGGAGAACATGGTCTGTGTCTTACAAAGGGGGACTTTCTCCTCCTAGGCTCTGCTGCTGGCATTAAGTTGGTTTTCCATCTAGAAAATGAAAGACCACGCACAGAGTTCACCACCAAACTTCACTCTAAAAGGATGGGGTTGGCCCATAGAGATTTTCTCCCTTCTTGGCTCTGATTTACTATTAGGGCCCTGAATTGCCGACTTCATTTTAAATTCCTTCTTTCATTAGGAGCATATGTTTCTGATTTTCTTTCTTATGACGGCATAGTTTGCACTCTTACCCGAGAGTTGTTTTCTTAGTAGGACCAACTATATTTGGAATCACCCTGATTTGCTCTCTCTTGAAATGGAAGATTGATTTCAGTATTTCTGGCAATTTTTCACTGTTTTTCTTTCCCCGTAGTTAAGTGTTAAATAACTATTCAAGCTGAGAACACCTATACCACTTTATTTTAACATAATTTTATTTGTTTCATTTTAGTGCTGTGTATGCTCCTTGAGTAGCTGATATAAGTAAACGTATTAGCAGGGCTGTTTCTGGAGGATTTAGTAAATAAGAGAAAGAGTATGTCAATGAGTGTAGAGGGTTGTGCTTTGCATCAATTTACACACAGCAAAGGCTTATAAGCTTTAGAGACCTGATCCTGTGTTGACTCTGTCACATCCATGTGTCAGGTAGACTTGAATGACATATTTAAAGCATCTGCCCAGGAGGGGGATCTGGATCCCATTGAAATCCCCTATCCAGGGGACAATAGAAGATCTCATGGGTTTTCTTAATCAGCTATATAATTTGCTGTCATGATTATGCCTACAGCATCCATTTGGGAGATGACTGCTTTCTGCTCTCTGGGGCTGGTCATATGTAGTCTGTCACTGTCCTTCCAGTCCTTCGTTGTCGTGGACTGTAAACCAAGAAATGTCAGCCCTATCTCCCAGGTCCCAGTTGCTGGGTCTGACGTTGTTAGCACTTTGATCCCTCTTGCCATCAGCCCCAGCGTTCTGCTTGCCTGAAGGCAGCAGGTTAGAAATAATGCATACCCTGGAGTACCTTAAAATACAGGGTTTACACTCTCTTTAGTACAGTTTGCATTTTTAGCCCACTTTACATGTCAGGACAGTTTGGATTGTGGCATGCAAAGGGTAAACAGAAAAATAATGGTAGCAAGTCTGGCTTAGTTAACAACACACAGGTGCTTTAGTCGCACTTGGCCATATGCACCTTGGAAGCCTCCAAATGTTGGGTCTTTTTCACCCAACAGAGCAGTTTATCTCCAATGGGCAAGGTAAAAAATATCTTCAGTGGGAGGGTGGCCTGCCTGTCCTCCATCGTGCATCTCCTGTCATTTCAAGAGAGACATTTCTGGTGTGAGAGGGAGCACTTGACTCAGTATTCTGCTGGTCTTAGTCTTGCACTGTTTTGAAACCTCTTCAAGACCTTCTTGTGAAAAAACAATGCACCTTTTTCAAGAAAAATAACAGGACCCGAACTGCCCAAAAGTTCGGGCTTATTTTGGACTAGACTTTGAGTTTAAACAAGCTCACTCTTTAAACCCTGTGTTTAATTCTGTAAAGAAAAAGTCACTCATCTGGACCTGGTCTGACCTTCTGCATCAAGTGGGCTGTGTTATTTCATCTATTTATGCTATGTAGATCTTGATAACTGGGTTTGACTAATGCATAGTGGTTAGAAAGGTACCCAGGCTTCGTGGGAGTCTCCTGCTTATTCACCAGAACTGCGAAAGCATCCCCTATACTCTTTCCAAAAAATACTCGATTATTCCCATTTGTCTGGGAATTTGCCTGGGTTTAACTGCTGTTTACTCACTTGTGAATGTATTTCTCAATGTGTTGAAAAATCTGGTCTGTCTTTAATTTTCTGCCTACATAGGTACTTGTTTTATGTAATCTGTCTGTTTTTACTAAGCAAAATTGAGTAGTGTTCTTCTTTGTAGACACCCTTTGGAATCTGGAGAATATTTTGGTCTTTCCTCATGTTTACTCTGCAGCTAGAAACATTCTCACAGCACGTGGTGATTCATGGGGAGAGGCATGGAAGGGAAAACCCCAGCATTTTCAGAGCAGGATAATCCTGAAAAGTGTGCTTGATTTGGTAGTAAATCTAGTGATAATCTAGAGTCTATCTTAATTTAGAAAATAAGTGCCCTTGTGAGATTTGGTTAAATGAGAGGTAGGAAGATCTGATTTTAGGAGCACACCGAGTCTGTAGGGGTGAGACACAGCAGGGACCCATAGCCAAAGACGTGAAATATCTGGAAATGGGGCAAAAGGAGGGGTTTTTGTGGGGGAATCAGCTCCCCAACTGCTGCAGGCAATTTGTTTCTCATTTTTAGGAAAATGAAAGAGCATAAGCCCAAGAGCTTATTCTGGAAATGGCTTTGTACTAATGGTTTTCAGCCAATTGAATAGGCAGGTACTTTAATTTTTTCCAGTGGCAGGGCCAGCTCCTGCATAGAAATTTAATTTGAAACTCACAGACAACAGATTTACTTTTTTAGTTATCCTTTACAGACCCTGTGAAGCCCACAGATCCCCAAGGGTCTTCACTCCAGGCATTTCAAGCACCCCTCTGAAGCATGAATGGAAAGAAATCTTTAAAAAAAGAAAAAACAAACAGGAGAAAGCAGAAGTTAACTGTGGCATGTTAAAACAAATACAGACAAGCCATGCTGGGTACCTCTAGTAGCTGTACAGTTGCAGAGGAGTTAGTATTGGGTATGGATATCCCTGTATATTAACTTATTTTTTCCCCAGTAAGTACTTAAGCTCACAGCATTTTTAATCAACCTTGCAGGAATCTCAGCCAGTCGTTGCTGTGCTGTGGCTGCTCCACGGGGCAGAAGATGGTGTTAAGGGATGCTGGTGTCACTGAGAGTGTTGGCGTCTGTGTTTTTGTTCTTGGTCCTGGCCACAGTTTTCCTTCTCCAACGTGCAGAAATAAGCTCAGAAAGTAGGATTTTTATGAGCTTATTCCAGCCTAAACTTTTGATTTGAGGGTCCTAAAAGAGCATCTCTCCCCCAGACCTCCTCCTGTAGCCACATGTGCCCCAGGGTGCATCGGGTAGTGGCAGAGCCCCACTGAAATAATATTTTTGAAGCAAGATCATAACCATTACTGAGTTACATAAATGTCAGTACTTGACATTGTTATACAGAGCCAAAAGTATTGCTGGGAGAAAGCAGTTAATTAAAACCTGCTTTGCAGTGCTGTGCTTTTCCTTGTATTAAAAATAAAACAGAGCATCATGAGTAGTCTGTCTTGCTGTTTTGTAAACAGTTTTCCCCATGCTTTCTCCTCTTTACTTTTGATAATGTTGAGGAATTATACTGCTGATCAAAGAAGCTGCATAGTGTCTGCTGTGGTAGGACCAGAAGCTTTTCCATAGTTCTGCCAATAGGACTTATTTGTGCTATAGCACAGCAAAAATGCTCCTTGCTTGGGATCATTACACTTGTACTAATCCACCCTTCCCTAGGAGGCATAACACATGCACATTTCTCTAAATAGAAAATATATTTAAACATGACACATGGCCACATGGATGCTTTTATGATTGAGTAATCCAGGAGTAAGTGGGGATGGAGGAGATACGGGAGCAAAATGGAAAGATTCAAGAAAATGTTTCACCAACTTGGATGCTGAAAGATGTTCCCAAATGGTTAATTCCTGCTGCATTTTTTGTGCTCCTCCTTATTTAGAATAGAAGAAAACCTGAAAGTGTTGTCAAATGCTAGGAATGCGAATGGGAACTGTGAACCCCATTGCAAACTTGCAGCTTGTTTGAATTTGCCTTTAGTATTTTATGTATAGTGAAATTTCACAGGTAAGCTCTAAAAGCTATAAAAATCCAGGTGAAATTATGTGCCAGATCATTCCTGCACTTGAGGAAATGGTTTCCAAGTGTCATCAGAGGTGGATCCCTACGGCTGAGACTCCAAGCCAGATGCTGGCCATAGTCATGGCTGGAAAATGATTTGAAAATGCGTGGATAAGGGCTCGAACCTTGCTGAGGTTTGTTGCTGGAATTAAAAACAAAATCAAACAGGGATCAGTAAGCACTCAGGGCTGCAGAGGAATGGGGGCTCGGGTGCTTGTACCATGGGCGATCCCAGGTCCGTTTTGCCCGATGTGCATGACGTGACCATGGCAATCCGCTACTTGAACCAGTATTTCCCGTTCCTCCTTGTTCTGCAGCAGGATGCCCACAAGGATTTGTGTCAATCTGAGAAAGCTAGTTTTGTGTGTAAGTTGTCTCGTACAGAGCACAGTGTGCACCATGTATTACAAAATAGATTTGTCTGTAAACGATGCTGACCTTTATCATGGTGCGGTCTGCTAGAAAAGAATGCCCTGAGGAGACATACTCCACCGAGTAGACAACACTGCAATTTCTGTAATTTGCGTGTGGTATTTCTGACTTAGGAAAGGCTAAGCCATTTCAGTGCTGTCGCTCCCCGTCAGACACCTTAACGCCTTCTTGTCCAGGCTCTGGCTGGTAATGTGCTCTAAGCCAAATTATTTCGATAGGGATGGATGTGTAGAGCATAGCTCTCCCATGAAGAACTCCAGTATTGCTGTTTCCTTTGTCTGGAGTTGATGGGGTTCTTCACACCACTGACTTGTCTGCTATGAGCAGAAAGGCCACATGCAAGCTGTCATTGATGTGACATGCGTTGTGGTGTGGACCATCTTATAAACCCTTTTGTGTGTGCATCTTTTAGCCCCAAAGCAATACCTTTACCCATCATGGTTCATAGCTCTCTGTCACCATGGTGTTTTGGCACTGTGTTTGCAACACTGCAAACAATGAAATACAAAAAAGTCCTGCTCTGCCTGTGGAGAGGTGGAAGCATTTTCTTAAGGTCTGTGGGAAAAGTGTTCATGAAGAAACAGGTCTTTCAGCAGATTTGATGGTGGCAAGGACATCGGTATTGGTAAAAATCATCCGTTGGACTGTGGTGGTGCTTGAGGGCCATTCCTGGACTAAAATCCTTTAGTAGTAATCTCTGTAGAAAAATAAAACATAATTTTGCCATTACTGTGTTGGCAAAGTTACTTTGCCAACGTACTGTGTCCCCTCCTGCTCTCCTTCAGGAAGCTCTTCCAGAGCATTCAGTCAGCCATTGAAATATCTTTTCTTCCATCCCCTTGGACTTGTTAAACCTCTTGTGTCTGACAGCCATTTTTGAAATAACTGAGTCTAGTAGAAAGGTGAATGCTCCTTGGGATAGCATAAGCTTAGTTTAGTGTAAGATTTTTTTATGTTAGTAACAAAACCTGTTCTTGGATACCCTACAGAGAGGGAAACCAGCACAGGCTGAAATACTGTGGTGTGATGCAGCACACGGATGTTTGATCAACCCACAGTGAGAATGAAACTAGGCAGCGAGCCCAGTTTCTTTGTGAACTCTTTGGTCAGAGACAGGAAAGGCAAATATGCTCACCGGGAGTCAAGGTAGTGATCAAGTCTTTTTGTTTCCTTTCTGGGAACTGGAAACCATCCCACCTGACTCAAGACATCATTGCAATAGGATATCTGCCCTCAAATGGTTAAGTACTGATGCTTATCTGAGATATTTCCCTCTTCTGGGGAATGTGTTAAGCACTAAATGATGCATGAGCCCTGTTGGAGGGAAGTGTAACATTCTGTATGAAACTGTACACAGACTATTTATTTTTCACTGATGATTTTATTCCGGTAGCCAGGTGTGGTTCCAGGCTAACCTGGCATGTTAAGCAGGCCCCCAAGCAAAGCAGTCATTTGCCTTCCTCTAAACAAACATATCTTCTAATTACTGTTTTAAAGGTGATCTCACATAGGAAGAAGCAATAGCAAATAATTATGTAGGGTGGGACACATGTCAAACTGGCACTGGAGTGAAAAAAATGTCTTGAAGTTGTAATGACTTGTCTTTATACTTGGCATGCTGCTTTGCTTTCCCCAAAATTAGTAAGATCTTGGGTGAGATATTTCCTAGGAAAGATTGTTATCTTAGGGTTCAGTGTCTGTCCAAATTGAAAAAAAAAAAGGTGGTTTTCTCACCAGTTTGTCTCTGCTTTATGTTTTTTTGCTTTTATTATTTGCTTTTTGCCATGCATATTTTTAACAGGTGAGCACGTGTGATGTCAGCTGGGGATTGAACAGGACTGTCCTGTGGTAGAGGCAGAAGGTGCTGTAGCCCGAGGTACAAAAACCCATCTCTGCAGCAGGGTTGTGAGAGGCTCTTAACCACACAGGGGCTGCAGAAGGGATCCAGAACAGGCAGTCATCAGAGAGTTGTATCTCAAGGAATGCACAATCAAGACCAACCAAAATCTCTTCGTAATTAAGATTGCAGTCAACTTTCATTATAAAGCCCAACTTTTGGTCCTCTCTTCTCCCCCTGGTCACAGCTTGCAAAATTTAGTTGGCCTTGAAGATGACATATTTATTTTGAAATAGGCTGCATAGATTTCTGCATTGTGAACGGGAAATTAATCCAATTCATTTTTAGTAACAGACCACTAGACAAGTTGCCAAGTAGTTGAACACTTCTGTGTGTTCTTCTGAATTGCCATCCTTTACCTTTACTGTGCCACTGGTAGCGAATCTGGGCGAGTTATGGGCCCTGGGCAACGTCATTCTCTGCTCTCCTCCAGGCAGGATAATAATGACAGCAGCTTCAATTCGAGCTGGCTTTTTTATTCCATGTGTTGACCAGCAAGATTAGAAGATCTCCCGTACAGCATGTTGGAGAAGGTGGCTGCGTAGTTACTCTGTATTATTTATCAAATGTCTCTAAGAATTCCCCAAATGCTCTTTATCCTTTCACTTAAAAAAAATCTGAAATTATTTAATCAAAAATCAGTTACATTATTAAATGAGATTGCTGTCTAGTTATCTATGTTGAGGTTGTTTCCCTCTTATTTGTGTGAACATTTTCTGTCATTTTGGTTATGCATTTTGTGTTTATAAAACCCTTTTCCTCACACTCTGAAAGGAAATCAGCATGCCTGAAAATAGCAACCTGTTAGGAAACATCCCAACATTCAAGATCTCTGCAGTCTGTATTACTAACAGAGAGAGAATAAAGATTTCATCAAAAGTCCCTGTCATCTGATTGTTGTTCCACGTTTCAGCAAAACACGTGTAATATTAGCAGTGACTGCAGCCACAGCATGGCAGTGTGTCCAGGAACAGGGCACGTGTATCAACACTTGAGATACCAACCCAGACAGATACTCAGTAAAGAGCACAGAAATATAAAGAAAAGAGAATTGGAAAAAAGACTTTTTTAACTGTACTGCACTGTATGTATCAGTGCAGTTCACCACCAGAAACCTGTTTAAATTTCAGAAAACGAACAGTTTAAAGAATTTCCTTGCGTTAGATTTCAGTCAGAGCCTTCTTCATTCAGACTCTTCCAAGGTGGTGATTTATTCTTCATCTGAAAATATTTTAGTTTCATTGGAATGAACTGTAGCATGCTTCAGCTAGCGGTACTTTGAGTTTGCACAGTAAAACGTTTCAGCCTCTGTAATGGCAATAAACAGTGACTTTTACCAATGCATGTTCCCTTTTCTACTTGGGATTGCTTGTGATACGGCAAGAATTGTACACAGCCTGAGGGACGTAGCTGTTGTTTGTATGAATATCATGCACAGCTGAGTTTACGTATTTGATATACTCCTGTCTGACTCCAAGGAGATAAATGAAATTAAGTTCTCAGAAGGGAAGTAATTAAACCATGAAACAATGGCAAAGATAAGGCACTATAGGAGAAAATGTCCTGGAATAAACAGGGAGTGGAGGGAGCTCTCAGTGGAGAAACACAGGTTTCCTTAGCTCTTAGACTAGCAAAGCTTAAACTTCTCAAAATGAATATGAGAACCAAAGCGACTGCTACAGATCTGACAGTCCTGGCTTTGAGGAGAGAAGGCACAGGCTGGTTGGGTAACGGTGTTGTCAAGAAATCACCATCAGAGACAGGTGCTGGGAAGAAGATCTGCGAGGTGGGTTAGATCCAGGCTTCAGCCTTTTCGCTTGCTTGCCACAGACCTTTTGGGAGGTAAGTGATTTCCTACAATCAGTGGCCACAGAAAAAAGGCTGAGCGGTGCCAAAAATAGAGGGACCATCTGTGTGAAGGTGCCTGGAATACAAGGACTGTGCACATTAGAGTCGTAAGGCAAGAGAGTTTGGCCAACACTCTTCAGCCCAGGGAAGGATGAAAGAAGTGCTTGGCAAAGTGCACTGGCTGCTGACGTGAATTTATTTCTTCTAAAGTTGAGCAAATTCCAATCCCTGAAATCTGCCTTTGTAGTGACTGAGGCAACAGATTTTTTATTATTTTGCCTGACCTTTAGTTAACAAATAATAAATGCTACTACAAGGAAATACTGGCTCACCTTCCTTTTAAATAATCTAATAGCATAACTTGTTTGTTGAGAGAATCAGGCTCTAAATCTCTTCCTAGTTACATTAATTTTACATTTTTTTAATTTTTTTGACTTCAACAAGGTTGTTTCTGAATTAAAATCTAACTGAATGTAATCAGCTATTAGCATGAGCAGCTTGCAAACCGTGCCAGTGGGATGCTGAATGTTTTTTATGTGTATCAGCCAGAGCATGTGGAAACTCATGACTGTGAGAAGCAATCACATATTTTCTGTACAAATGCCTGAAACTAGCTGTTGTACCATCTTACCAGGTCCATATGAGCCGTGGATCCCTAAAGAGATGGATATTCATAGAATCATACAGAGCTTTGGGTTGGAAGGGACTTTTAGAGGTCATCTAGCCCAACCCCTCTGCAGTGAGCAGGGATATCTTCAACTAGATCAAGTTGCTCAGAGCCCTATCTAACCTGGCCTTGAATGTTTCCAGGGATGGGGCCACCACTACCTCTCTGGAGAATCTGTTCCAGTGTTTCACCACCCTCATGGTAAAAAATTTCTTACTTATTATATTGCTTGGTTTGCCATTGGATGAAAGATGACATCATGGTTGGCACTATGTATGGGGGGGATCCTCTTTATCAAACAGTCTATTTAGTCATACAGAATCCTTAGAAGCTATTTAAGTTTAAAATACGTCTTAGTCTTAAAAAGTGAAATGATATTGTAAAATGTGTAACAGACCCAATTTCAGTGGCATTCACCTGGAAATCGTGGGTCTCTGTGTTAGAAATCCATGAATATTTGGCTAAAAAAGATCAAGCTGTAGGTGAGATACCTTAAGATAGCTGGGAGTGGATGGTCATGATGAGGGACAGGGAAGCAGGCACTTCTGTATCAACTCTGGACCATGATTTGAAGCTCAATAAAGACAACAGTCTCTTGATTTCAGCTGTTGGCATCGCTCCCTGCTATGGATGGACACTTCATCCACAACACCACTCAGCCTGTTTGTAAAATGGTGGAAAGTAAATCCTGTTTGAAACAGAGGATTAAGGTAGTCATGGGGCTTCAGTGAGCAGAGAAGGGTGTACACACATCTGTCCTCTGGTTTAATACTGCAAACCATCACCACAATGCCTGAGTAATGAGTCAGCTAGGCTAGGAATTGCCAGGTCTCTGGCAAACTTAATGGAGGTATTAATCACCTTGCTTTTGGGGTTATAAAATACAGTTCATACACATCCCTGTTTGATGTTTGGTAGCTAATTTTAGATTTCTATGTTTGAAAGTTCTTTTTAATATTTTTTGCGGGTGACCTGAGTAAGCAGAAAAGCAAGGAGACATTTTAGTCTTGGCAGAGCTTGGCAGCGTTTGCCAGACAGTCACGTTCTAGCTTTTTCTAACCACCTTTACAAATGCTTTCCATAGCTAGTGTCCTCAGCAGACACGTACATGGACGAACTCTGGGACTAGGAAGCACTTTATGCAGCGGGTGGATTCATCCTGGGAGGCAGCTAACAGTTATTTTCAGGAGGCAAACTCCTTCCTCGGGGTTTCTGCAAGGGAGAGGAAATTTTCAAAAAGCGCTGTGCTTGCAGTCTGCTGAGTCAGCATATGCTCAGGTTGCTCTGCTTAGGCCCTGTTCCCCAGACCCTGTTCTCGCATATCCCTCTCAATGCCTGCTGAGAGAGGTCTCAGTTCATTTCCAGGGCCGCAGTTCCCTCCCTTGGTGAAGTTTTCCACTTTCGAGGGCCATTTCTACTTTAATCAACTGAAAGTTGAATTCCTTTGGACCATTAGACATCTGTGTTCTTCCTCCCAAGGGGACTGTTATTCTGGTAAAAAAGAGGTGGAGGTTGTTTATCTGCAGAGATCTTTGGCCAAGTCCCACCTTCAAACTGCAGCATTGTTGTATGGAAGGAAAAGAAAACTCTGAGAGCGCCAGGGTAGGATGCAGATTGTCTTAATGTGGTCCAAGGCCTGCGGAAATTATCCGTGGAGAGAGCTGGAAACCTGAGAGCAGGCCTCCAGAAAGTCAAAATGTTGGATGGACATTTGCCTAGTAGGCAAAGGCAGTGCCTGAGCTCCTGTCCCTCTCTGGAGCTTGGAGACCTACCTGTGGGCAACACCTTAGCTGCCTCTGTTCATCCTGGAGCCAGACCCTACAGCCCTTTCTAGAGGTGGGTATGCAGCTGAAAGGGGCTTACTGCTTGTGGTTGTGTGCTCCCTACCTGGTGGGGACACACGGCCAGATGATGAGACAATTGGCAGCTCACAAGTCCCATCTTCTGGGTGGCTTTGCTGCCTGCCAGGAGGCTAATGAACCTCCTGGGTTTAGGTATTTTCATGCCTTCCTAATGAATGTAGCACCAGGAGTGCAGGACTCAAGGGTCAGAAGGAGACCATGCCATGGTGTGATCATGTAGTTGGGACTTGGAGCAAGGAGAACTTTGTTCTGGCCTGCTCCGTAGCTATATCCTCTGCCTTATAGACATCAGATTAGCAGCAGAAAGATTTCTGATAGCTAAAAGGTGTTCAAATGTGGTGCAAAAATTGTTCATGGCACAGGGAAACAAGTGGTATGAGAGACAAATGCAGGCAGGTAAGAGAGCACATGAAAACAGGCAGATTATTAGAATCATAGCATGGTTTAGGTTGGAAGGGACCTTTAAGATCCTGTAGTCTGACACCTCTGCCATGGGCAGGGACATACAAGACTGGCTAATACATCTTATCACCTTTCAGAAAGGCTTTTAAGAGCCTACAGGGGTTGTGAGGAGGGCTGTAGTGATGGTCACCCTGAAGATAAGGAACAGCTCTGAAACGTGTGGACATCCAGTGAGTGTAACAGGTAGCATAAATGTACTTGTTTGGAAACCTAGTTCTTTTCTTGATGAGCATCACCACCTTGTTAGAGGCGAGAGCTGAGTGTTCAGTGAGATAGGTAAGATGGGGGTAGGCTAAGAAGGTCATTAAAGATCGAGAGAAATGTGGGAATGGATAGCATAAGAGCCAATGGATAGTGCATAGAAACGCACAGTCAAAAACATGGACTAGGAAATGTGCTTTGCTACGGTGTGAGTGAACGAAAAAGGCCGGAGAGGAGGAGATTGCAGTAGCTGAAACGTGCATGTTTGAGAATCTTTCCTTCCCTTTCTCTTATTCCTGATTGCTCCCCTGAGCAGGGTCTCACAGGCAGCACAAATGGAAGCACAAGCCTTTGGAAACTGTATGTGACCCATAGTCATTACATGGCATGGCTAGCACTAATGGCAGCTGCAGGGATGACTTGTGTACACGAGACAGCCTGCTGTGAAGAAGAAAAGAACTTTCTGCCTTGAGGTGGTCTTCTGACAAAGAGTAAATGGATGGGGAGGTGGCAGCTGAAGAAAATAAGACATAAAAACAAAAAACTAAAATGCAAACAGACCTGGAGGCACCGAGTAATAATTAGACTAATGTGAGATTAATTTTAAGTGTTTTAACCATTCATGCTGAGTGGTTAAGTGCTGTGAGATTTGACAACTCTGATTATCTACTCAGAAGTGTATTTATGCCTGTCAAAAGCAAAATGACGTTAGAAACAGAGCCTCACCTTCCCCACCCATATCTGATATGTAGTTTTTAAAGCATAATTCAACAGTCTGTATTAATCAGGATGGTAAGAGTGAATTGTGTCTGAATCAAGCACATGCATGACGGATGCAATATTAATTACTCAGCAGATTGTGTACGTGGAATTATGACTATGTCACTGTACCGGTATTCCAGACCCGGTTTCAGGTCGCTGAAACCTGTCTACATCTCACAGTCTGCCTCTCCCTTGCCATGCACATTATGGTGTCATCAGAACCAGCACAGAGGTACTACCACTCCATCATGGTGTGGGCCAGCTCTAGTGGGAATAAGGACACAAGGTTTGGTTATCCTATCGTTTAACTTTAGATATCTACAAGTGCCTGTCCTTGAAGTAAGAACTGTCATTCTTCTGCCCATTCCAACCAACTGGCTCCTCTCAGTTCTGTCTTTCAGAAAGATATATAAGGTGACACAGAGACATTCCTTGGTGTCTGGTATCTCTGGAAATTTCTGGCTGGTTTCTTGACTACTGTTTGTGCCTCTCAGTGTGCCTGTTAGTTGGCATGAAGTCACACACCGAAGCCCAAACCCATTTTGGAAAAGCGGATTCGTGATTTTTTTTTCCTAAATATTTCCAAAGTATTTTTCAGAATGTTTGCTCGTGGCTTGTGCCAGCCTGAAGCCTGAGCATGTTTCCATGCTAACTCCAGCTCCCTTTGAAACGCTCATAACTTCTTAAACAAATTCCATTGGCTTTGCAAGCTTTCATTTTTGGTCCTGGCTCAAAGATGGATTTTTTTAAAGGGTGAGAACAGTGTTTCCAGTCACACTTCAGAGCTATGTGAGTGGGAAGAAATGTACTTTTTTCTGTATGCTTGATATGAGGGTCATGATTTCATAATGAAAAATGGTTGAAGTTAGGAGGTTAATGGAAACTCAGAGCTGAAGCATTAACTCAGCAGGTAGCTTCCTCTCTCTTATGGTCCTATTGAGAACACACAAATGTCCTCCTGACTGGAGGAAATTATTATTTGCATCAAATCTGTTGTTATTTTAAAATCCCACTGGAACACAGAGTAACATGGTAATGCAGTAATAGACAAGTTGAAGTAGAACTAGGTGGATACAGCAACAAAACAGGGCAAAAAGGACAGGATGTGGGGATGCAACTCCAATGCAATCTAGAGTTAAACTTGAAGGGGCATTGCACAGGAGAGAGTGAAACCTGAGATGACACATAATTGATATGGACCTGTGCAATTCTAGGTTTTAAGCTTAGGCGCAAATTAGGAGTTGCGTAGGAACATCTGTGCCTGTATTTGTGTTGCATTTAGAATTGAGATATTCTCTAAATTTTATTCCAAACCCAGCTCTTGAGAGATCACCAGATCGCAGATGATAAGACCCGTGAGAATGTGTACATTCATTTAGAAATGAACTTCTAACCTCTGAAGTTTGTGATGCTAATCACATCACTGGTTCCTTTCACAGCAGTTTTTACTTATTGTGCTCAGCATCTATGAAGCACTAAAATATTTGCAATTTGTGACAAGGCATTGAATTTGTTGACACCACATAAAGCTGAAGTAATGATAAAAAAGAGGTGAGTTTGGTAACTGTTTCATCAAGTGTTGCAAACAAATGCATTGTTCCAATGAAGAATACAATAGGCAGGAGTGAGTGCTGTAAAATCACACCCCTTGCTTTGTATGTCTTTTTTTTTTGGGGGGGGAAGCCATGTGTTGAGTAGCCTCAGAGTCTGAGCTGGAGAACGCCTTCTTCCCAAACACATCCTCCACCCAGCTCAAAATTGATGCATCCCTTGTGAAGCAAGATTTGTTGTATTAGGGGCCTTCCAGCATCATCCTGACAAGCTCTATTGGCAGATGCGCTTCAAAAAGGATACAGCTTAAATCATAGAATCATAGAATTCAGTATTCTTTGTGGTGAACAAGACAGCTTTTAGCACAGCAGAGGAGAGGGTGATGTTACCAGAATGCCCTGTGTCTGTCCACTCTATGGCTGCATTTAGTACCGTTTATTTTAGACTTCATCTAATAACTACCTTTCATTCTAAATACTTCAAATTAATTAGATCTATTGCTTAGGAAAAAGTGAGTCACTGTATGTGACTTGTATGTGTGACTTGGCTGCATAAAATATTAGAAATCTATAGCACTGTAGTTGATAAGTCAGTTGGTTAGAAAACATTCTCTTGAATGCCATGAAACAACCCACTTTTTCATACTGATTTATTCTTAGTTGAGTGATTGAAAACAAGGAATTGACAAAGATAAATCTGCTATCATTGTCCTTTGAAATACATTTCTAAACTCTAGTTTTCAAAGTATTTTCATTCCTGTTTCTACTTCATCATGACATGCAAAAAGTCAATGGATAGTGGTAAAACCTAGAATAATGGAGAAAACCCCCACATGTCATTGCAATATTGCTCTTTAGCCCAACTGTTCCTACAGTTAGATATGCATTTATTTTACATGAAGGATTTGATGTCTTCTAACATCTAATTCGATGTCTGCTTCTTACTGTCAGAAGTATTGGCATTTTTAACCTCCATGCTCTGGAGCAGGACAGTGCCACAGTGACATATTTAAGAAACATAAATGCCATCTGCAGTGGTTATTAGGGGTTTAAAACTAGGAAAGATTCCAGGCTTCCAGCTCTTTAGTGCCTATATCACCTTTAGAAATAATTTGGAGAATTATTTTTAAGATATTTAATTATCTGAAGATACCCAGGAGGATATTTGGAAGTGTTTTGATGCTTAGTTGCTGTAGGAAGTTACTTGCATCATAAGGTACCTAATAATCTTTAGGAGTCTGGTCCTTGACTACTAAGTGAGTGTTTATAAAAATTTTACTTCCGTGTCATGGGAAAAGAGGGAACTGCAATTTATAGTACTCTTTACTGGGCAGGTAGCTGCAAGTATAGGTCTGTCTTCTGGTTTAAACTCCTCTGTTACGTCCCCAAAGACACTTTGGGGACGTTTGTGAATCCAGGTTTCTCTCTCCTAAAAATAGAAACCTATACATAGGGTCCCTGTGCTCCACAGTAATACAAGTAACAAGAATAAATGAACTTCAACACTACTGAATTTTTAATTTGACCCCCTTTATAATATCCTTTGTAAAACTGGGGAGATGATTAACTTTCTCAGACCTATTCTCAGCTGGTTAAAAACCAATTAGCTGTTATACACAAGCCAAATGCATTCTTATTAGCAAGGATTTCTGCTAATTATGTTGTTCTGGTTAAATGACTTTTCTGCCACTTGGTGTGTCAAGTTCAGGTCTACTTTGGACTCTACAGCGATGCTGCCAAGATTTGAATCCAGTCAAGTCAGACCCCCAGCAGTGTTGCCAGATGAAAGATTTCATGTTTTGGCCCAGCCGAATTATGCCACATTAATTCTGCCCATTGCTGGTAGTTTTCTTTCTCTCCTCTCCCTCTGCTTCTTTGCTGACGACCACGTGCAAAGCAAGCCCAATAGCAGTGGAAGTAGAAGGTGTATTTTTGTCTCCAGTATCTGGGAAGATTGAAGATAAAACAAGCTTGAACATCAGCAGCCTTCACTTAAGCTTTAAAATGGCAGGTTCAGTTGCAGAGGACTGCAGCTGCATTTTCCTCTGTCATTACCGGCTGTGCAAAGGAGTGGCTCCAGGACATTGAGTAGTCCTACTGCTTTCACACAGGTGTCAGGAGAATTGAATCGGCCTTTGAGTTTGGCTTTCTCTGCACTGTGATTGAGGACAGTAACTCATAATGAACACAGAGAGGTTCGGTTGTCCTCTGAGATCAGTCCCCCGCTGTGCAGAGCTTTGCCACTCTACTCCTATGGTATAGGGTGTCTATGACTCACCCGAGGGCTATTGGCACTTCCCACAGGCAACTGGGGGAGCAGTCGTCTGTGTAGGAGTGTCCTAATACAGTGATGATGAAACGTGGAAACCTGCCTAGCCTCTTACTTATCCTTCTGTCTTTCTCAATAAGTAAAATAAATTGGCTTCCCAGTAGCTTGATGGGAAGGAGAGGGTTTTCTGGCAGGTTGCTGCTGATGGGTTTGTCATGCAGCTCATCCCTGCAGAGCAAGCGTTTGAATCAGACCGCTGCTGAGATGCTGGCTAAGGATTGCCCAGGAGCCCTGAGAGAGCTGTGCTCCAGCACGCTTGTCTGCAGGGCCCCGCTGATCCATGGGCACGTGGCCATGGTGCCAGCCCAGTGGGCAGGGTGCAGGTAAGCATAAATGATGCACAGTGGTCCTCATGGCACAAAGACATCATGGCTTGATCAAGACTTAAACCCACGCATGCTAGGAGAAGCAAAGTGATTATTATTATACCCCCTGCACCCATAGGGTCTCCCACCACTTTTGAAGAGCATTTGCTGTTCGTCACTGAAGGAGACAACTGCAACTGGCCAAATCTGGCACAGTTGGCCTCTAGCATGGCATGGAGGAACAGTAATGGGCTTTAATTATCACGTACACATTCAAGCTAATGGGACTCATTCAAGGCTTGTGATTTTCTGGGCTGCCCAACAGTAACACGTGATAGCCCGACCTGCAGAGCTGAGCATGCAAAGGACGCATCAACTTCATCAGAGCGCCAAAAGCTTATCATCAGGGTGTCATTTGTGCTTGGTTGCCCATTTGCTTTTCCACTTCTCCTGTGGACAAAATGCAGTTTTGAGGCATAAACCTCGTTGGATCTGACTTTAGAGCATATCCCTGCTTCATGCTGTGGGCTAAAGTGTTCTTTTGGTTACATCGCTGTCCTCTGAGTACATAAATGATCTTCACACTTGTGCAGTTACTTGTGCTTATCATCAGCAGTATAGGTGCACTTCACCCGTAGCTAGGGTAACCCAATAGCTGAGGATCCTGTACAAGCCACAGCTGGGAGTCCCACCTCTGTAACATCTCTTGGGTGATAGCTACATTTATTTCCCATATGGTGGAATGAAATACTTAGTTTTGTTACATCTTTCAGTCCTGCACTCACCCAAATAGCCAGTTATCCACATTTTTGTGTAACTTCTCTATACAGGTTTGTGGGTGGTATAGAATTCACCCTTCATTAGTACGTATTCAAACCAGTGAAGGAGATAATAGTAGAAAACAACATCCCTGTGTCTGTGTCAAATGAGTATTTCATGGATGGCAGAGCTTTCTTTTCACAAGTGTAGTATCTGCTGCCAGGTTTCAGATATAACTGAAAGTGTGTGTACATACTGCACTCATCTGAGAACCAGGAGGCTACAAAAAGAGCATTATACCAGTTATTCAGCTCTTGATTCTCTGTAAACTAATAAGAGCTCCTCATTTTGTGAGACAAGGCACAGGGATAGTTGTTCTGCCCGCAGCCAGATCACCCTTCCAAGAGTGTCAGTCTTCCCTTTAAGGGAATGTTTTTCAAGGGTTTTGCAAATAGGGCCTCCTTTTTAGTTCATCTGTTGTTGCTGAAACCCCTTCAGAGCAATCCACCTCAGCCCAGGAGCTGCTCACCACCTTTAATTACACGTAGCTCCTCCCGTCTCCCAGGCAAGGGAGTGGGAATCAGCTGTAATTATTGGCTGCACATGTAAATCCACACTCCTCCACACTGGAAAAACAGGGCTGCTGCCAACAACTAAAAGATGGATCACTGGTTTTGGCTGAGACAAATCCTCGCAGCCACTACTTTTATCTTTTTCACCTTTAATAATTAATTCATCATTAATATTTGTTTTGATGTGTTTCAAATTAAACAGTCTGGAGGTTTTTGCTCAAGATTTGCAAGCTTTTTTGAACACTGCCAATTGGGATCCACTGCTTGGAAACCGTCATTCTGATGGCTTGGTCTGCTTCTCATGTGGAAATCAAAGATACTCCTGAAATCAGGGATGGCACTGACGCAGGGATATTCTTGTTGCCTTAAATGGGCTGTGGATCCTACTGTAGGAACCCAAGCATTTCAGAAGGTTGTTTGGTCCTAGTCTTCCTGCTGGAGCTGTGTTATTGTAATAGAAGACACAGAACTTGAATTCCCTTTTTTTTTAAAGGTTACTTAGCAGCCTTCACATGAAAATGCTTGAGACAAGTGGACACAAGGTCGGCACCTACCTACAGGTGTGCAATCTAGGAATCCCTCATTTTTATGCTCTAAGTGCCTGTATTCATTTGTTATGCTTGTAAGTTCCACCAGTGCCTAGCGAAAACCCATGCATCTGTGCCGGAGACATTCAGCCTTTGTCCGAGCTCTGTTGTGATCTGGATAGCAGGCAGAACAGGGCATAACCTCAGCCTGTGTCTCAGGGAAGCAATGAGCCTTTGGGCTCACTCGTTGCGTGCTTAATGGACCCAGCAGCACGCCCAGTACAACAGCTGGAGTCAGCTGTTGTTCCAGAAACATCAGGATGCTGCCTCCAGCATCCCTTTTGCACCGTGCCTGGTGGTTAGGAAGTACCTCCAGGAGGAAAATACACGTGCTCTGCACCTGAGGAGGTTCATGCATCTCTCTCCCCTTCCCAGGAGGGAACCAAGCTATTTTTTAAGATGAGCAAACAGTCTCTCCTTCTTCAAGCTGCACTACTGTGCAGAGTGGTGCAGGAAGGCATGCCATCACGCAGACTGCAAGTGGCCCTGGCAGTGAAGGAGCCAGACCAGTCTCCACTCACAGGATCTGGAGAAATTAGAAAAGAAGGATTACACTGCCAGGGAGTACAACACAAGGTAGCTCACGGATCAGAAATTGCAAGGTGTATGAGGGTAGGTTTTGTCACAGCCAGTTACAGTGTTACACTACTGCTTCACTACACAGCTCAGGTTTCCAGCTGCAAAATGTCTCCAACTTGACATTATCACCATGAAATCTCATGAGAATATCTTATGAACATGGTATGTAAGGCTGGCATTCATGATAGAAGACATACAGTGCTAGGGAAGAAAGGCCATTTAAATTGTGAGAAAGATTTCTGAGCCTTTGCCCTTGAGTAACAGGAGATCACAGAGGTGATGGGTAGGGTCTAAAAGATGGAATGGAGAGATCAAGTTGTATATGTGTGAGGTCTCCTGACACCTCCCCATCCTTCCTCCTCTGTGCAGTGGGTTATACGCCCATGTGTGCCCCAGAGGAGGCAGCTGCATTGACAGCAGAATCACTCAGCATCCTGCTAGAACACCAACTCAGGACAATTCCCATCCTGGCTCATTTCTTTGTATATAGAAAACTACATGCCAAATTGAAGCATTAAATCCTGAAATAAGTAAAGCAGCAAAAAAACGTTCATTTAAATATCATCGTCATCTTGTAAGGCTAGTAGGAATGGGTCTTTTGGTGGACATCTGTCTCTCTCCTGAATTTTGGCTGCCTCTGCTTTCTTCAGACGCCTGCTCTGAGCCACTTGCTACCAGCACTGGGGCTTTTTATCACAGTCTCCAGTCACAGCTGAGGGAAGGTGTGTGAAATGATTCATCCCTCCACGCTTGCCTTTGTGTCCCATCTTCTAGGGCATCCAGGGTCTTCCTCTTCTAGCCAGTTTTCCAAAGCAGACAGAACTGTATGATGAGATTTCCTATCTTCTCTAATTAACCTGGCAGAAGCATAGATGTCTTGAAGATATTAGTGAAGATATTCATTTCCTTCATGTGTTGTGAGCAGTCTGTGGTTTGGAGACCATACATGACCCCAGAGTTCAACTCCTTGGGCTTTCAGCCACAGAGATTTACCTAATCTGGCCAGGCAATCAGCGTATAGGCACTGAACCATCTGGCTTTGAGCTGGAATTAGCTCTCCCTTGGCCAGTCATTAGATCAAGCAAGGTGAGATGGGCAATGTGGGTGGGAACAAAAGGTATCGTGGTGGTAGGAGATCAGAGGAGGTCAAAAATGCCATCTGGCCATGAGACAGCACTATTTCTACCTTTCTGCTCATAAATACAAGTTCTCTTTCATTTTTAATGCAAGGGAATATTCAGTACTAAATCCAGTAAACCTCCTTGGCTTGAATTAGAAATAGTGTGGCCAGCAGGAGTAGGGAGTTGATCATCCCCCTGTACTTGGCACTGGTGAGGCCGCACTGTGTTGAGTTTTGGCCCCCTCACTATGAGAAAGACATTGAGGTGCTGGAGCGTGTCCAGAGAGGAGCAAAGAGGCTGGTGAAGGATCT